>Ga0307515_10000443_pt1 | contig 99376 bp, 98 predicted proteins | sample 17_EM_MG_FD_194513 | JGI IMG/M metagenome (GOLD analysis project Ga0307515, IMG submission 194513) | Populus trichocarpa ectomycorrhiza microbial communities from riparian zone in the Pacific Northwest, United States - 17_EM | ecosystem: Host-associated > Plants > Roots > Unclassified | place...
AGTGTAAGGGCACGTACGCCAGCGTTCGGCCTTATAGGCATACGTATGGTAATTATGGTATACGGTTGCAAACGTGGACTCGAGTGATAGTAAATATAGGTGTATAGGTAAGATTATCGCTAGAGATTTAAGTCTCGTGGCGAGCTGACTATATAGAATGGCCGTTACCCGGCCACAGTCACGTGTCGCCGTTACAGTCTCCCACCACCAGTCCGCAGTATGCATTTCGGTATAGAGGTCTTCTGGTAGTGTATCGCTGTTCAAGCAACACTGAGTGGCGTGAATAAGATGCTCGGCGTAGACTGGCTGCCACATCAACCATCCCATGGTTGTGATGATGTCTCGACAACAGTATTCGATGGGGCGTTGGTGATTATCATTCCATCTCATATCCTCGAGAGCGTGCTCTTCCCACTCCCCGAGAGCCTGATCATCTGGCATGCTAGCCACCAGCTTCTGGACGCCATCCCTGTGTTTGAAGCTTGGGACACGCAGAGGGGTGTTTTCTTCCTTCAGCACGTTGTCATAGTATGTCTTCATGCCCTTCTTCCTGATCCCACCCTGGATATATTTGTACTCTTCACACGTGGCAATTGGATAGTAGGGATTGTGTTGTAGGTTCGTCCCAAGGCAACCCTGAGTGTCGCGTTCCCATGGCTCAGCAATGTAATCGCTCAGCGGAGCACCGGCGCTGGGGAATGTTTCCGTCTGCGGCAGAGGACGTGGCGGTGGACGAGACTCCAAACCTGCGACAGTTTCAAGGTGTTTGAGGTAAGGAAACGCGTCCAAGTCTTCGACTGAATCTTGAGTAGCATTGAATTCACAATGCAGAGCGGGTTCAATACATCGGCGCGCGCGGCGAATTGACAGATTCTTCTGGCGTGCCACTTGAAGGTGTTCAGGAAGGTGTAATTTGATATGTTGAAGTCGCCAGCTGTCTGAGGTGAACTTCTTTCGGCAAGATAATTCAGGGCAAGGGAAAGGGGTCTTCACTCGCATTGTCAACAACACGTGAGGAGTGGAGTATTCACTGTAGAAAGGGATGAAAGTTGGTGCTGGGCCTGAGCAGTCTGTTGTGGGAATAAGCTCAGCTACCTTGAGAGATTTATTGAGCCTCAACACCATCACAAGGAGGTTCCTTACAAGCCAGGAGTTGCAAAAACACTGCATACGCGATGTCCCATAAAACTATGAATATAATAAAACATTAACCCTAAGCGATCCAACAACCACGTGACTCATGTAATAGTCAATGCCTGAGATAAATAGATTAGATCATGGGAAACGAACAAGCCCACAACCCTGAACCCAAATGAGTCGGAATACCAATATCCCCAAGCGAACAAAACATCTCCATGTGTGCCTTACTCAGTGCCTGAGATGAATTATGACAGCAAACGAAACTCACAAGATTAGAACCTGACCCTAACCCGAACGCACACCTCCTCTGCAACGCTTGAACTGGTTTACTCCTCACCTACCGAGACATCTGGGCACGCCTCAGGGAGAGTGACATTGGGGAGAGGAACATTGGGGAGAGGGACAATGGGGAGAGGGACATTGGGGAGAGGGACATTGGGGAGAGGGACATTGGGGAGACTGTGGCTACCTGCCGATTCGCTGAGTAGCTGCTGATCCACCTCGACATCCGAGGTGTTTCTGGCTGCCTCAGCTTCTCGCAGAATTTGTGCCGCTGGGCGAGGTTGTTGTGGGTTCACAAGCCCCAAAAACTCCAGCATAATGAGAGGATGAGTAACAGGAGTTCGTGGTCATGGGCGAGGCTCCAGGGTTGGTGGCCGTCGGGCAGGCGGCAGAGGTTGTGGCCGTGGGGTATGCTCGCGCATCTCCTATCCTCGCTCAGGTAGCACATTTGGCTGATTGTCTACCATGGTATCTACATCGTCAGCAGATGTATGTACCATCTCTCCCTGGCCAATCCTCCGAGGTTCTTTGCCATCATCTTCATCCTCCTCCTCCTCTTCCTCCTCATCTTCCTTCTCTTCATCTTCCTCCTCTCCATCGTCACCGTCCATTTCCATATCCACATGGCCGTCTAAGTTAACGCCGTCTGGTGCGTCCACATCATCCTGCATGCGCATATCCACATCAGAATCACGTTCTGAGTCATAATCACTGTCCGACTCCTCGGTGGAGTTTGTATCCTCATTTGAGGAAATTGACACAGCAGGTGATGCTTCCGGCTGTAAATATACCCGCTCTAGTTAGTCCTCTGTGTCCCATTCCCCTGGCTCCCTGTAGCCTTTCCACCGGTCTGCGAGCTTTCTCCTCCTAGGGTTTGTTTAACAATACCTTTCCCTTTCCCATTCCCCGTCCTGGTCCCCTTGCCTCCCTCCGGTGCCTTCCCATTCACCTTTCCGTCCTCAGTTGCCGTCCGTTTCTCCTTCCCACCCTTTGCTCCCTTCCTTTTCCCAGTTCCTTTCTCACCGCCCAGCGTGTCCTCCTCACTCTCGCCGTGATCAGTGTCATTGCTATCACCAGGACAGCGCCTTCCACCGCTCGGCGCTCTGGGATCCGCCCAGTTCTGATCATCATCATCCTTGTCGATTGTGCGATCCCAATTCCGTGGTTTAACGGCGAGGAAGTCGCCTGGTTTGTACTGCCGGCAGCTTAGTGGCGTATTCTTTACCCTGGGATCATCACTACCTTACCAAGAGAAACACTCGCCGGTGCGTTTAACCTTACCCAAGCTGGTTGTCTGCGGATTGGAGAGAACCACTCCATCCCCGAAGGCGCGGGGGTTGTCCCACCTCCAATTGTCCATTTGGTTGCGAGTTTTGTGAAACATTGGCCCCATATATGAGCGGAAGGCTGCCCACCACTCCCGAAAAGGCAATCTCCTGCTCCTGTGGTGCGGCCACATCAGCTGGAATTGTGAAAAGTGGTGAGTCGTGACTGGATCAACAATGATTATATAATGAAAGAGGTCCCATACCCTGTCATGTTTAACGCCGCAAACATTGTATATCAGTAAGAGTCCACAGATGTGTTCCGAGATGAATCACTTTATACGGTCCCGATCAAATGGCAGGCATCGATTTATAACCGATGTCGGCATCTTTGCCCTAACCTTCCCCTATCCTTTGCGGCCTCCATTTGGTGCCATTGCTGTGAGTTGAAAATGTATCTACATCCGAAGCGTTAGCAATATGATATAGTCGCAAGAAGCGGAAGTAAGCCCAGAGGGAGAGTACAAAGTTGTGTAGGTTGTCGGGTGTGTTTTGTAACGAGAGGCGTTGTTTTGGGCAAGTCACGTGATGTCAAGATAGTTCAGGATGCTGGCGGTGTGTATGATATGGGAGGAACAGACAAAGGAAGTGTCGGTGGGAAGAAGGGATATATATACCCGAGTTCCGGTGATTTCTTAGTTCAACTCGTGAGACATGATACTTTTGATTCATATTCTGTGTTTTGTTGGTTAATGAACACGAAACGGCCCAGCTGTCATTTTACACAACCACCAGGCGCCTCATGAATGACAAGCATCGAGACAAGATTTAGTACTCACGGTGCGGACCGTTTACAACGACGGGCATTGCTGTTGCATCGCATACCACCTGTACCGCTCAGACCACGTGCATCTCGTAGCACACAGTGTAGTTCTCAGGTTGTCCCAACTGTGAAAACATCCAACACAGCTACCATCACGCCTAGCGGTGAAAAAAGCACACCCAACTTATGTCTCAGGATAGAGAATACGTCATTGTTCGATTTGCGATGCTTTCAGCTCTGATGAAGGAGGCTTCCCACTGGGAAGCGAAAGATATACACAATCAATGGTTCAAAGTATTGTGCCAAGAACGAGTGCAATACTATGATAATTGTGCCGAGAAGGCATAAACACCCTTAAAGTGGTGCAAATAGACCTTCAGACGTTGCTGTAACAGTGAATATCAATGCTGAGTATAATCTGGGAACAATCTGATGGCAGTTAACCCCATAATTGAATGCTTTTGAAGGGATCTCGTCCCCGAGTATCGTCACGGGCGATAGTGATTTAGAGTCTAGCGCAGTATACACTGTGACTTCCTGTGTTGTCAAATCCCTCCCTGGTAGCCCAAAGAAGAGTCTACCTCGCCTGCCGTTGCATAAGTATGCAGAGGGAATTATTCCTACATTCTTAACGTCGAACTTCTATATCGGACTACGCCTTCCCAAACCTCTCATCCTGACTTGACTCCGGTCGGATGAGTTGTTCAGAAACGACAAACGCGTAGGCTTTTTGGGAATGCTCAGCTTCCCCCTGGTAACACATGAGTCTATGCACCGGCTGGCAAGAGGGATACCTCTCACGGAGGGTGTTCCGTAGCCTCTACAAGCTATGGTCAGATCACCACCCCCTCATCTTCACTGAACAATTCTGGCGTGGCAGATATCACTCAACACGCGAGTTCCACCCCGTCAGCTACACAGCGACGGTCAATAATGACTCCAACCGCTACGCCTGGTACAAGCAGTCGTAGTACACCAGCACCCAGAGGCACCTCACAGGCTGACTCAATCCGTCGCATTGTATCCAGCCTCGCATCCGGCATTGCTAGCACTCCCACGCCTCTCAGCGGTCTTGAACACCTACCTACCCCCATCGCTAATCCAGAAGCCCGCACGATCATTACAAATCCACTGCAAACGCAAGCTACAAAAAGGAATCAGACACAGAGGCAGAGGCAATTGCAACCGCAAGCAGTGTCTACACCTCGATAAATGGTCTCCGGCAGTTGCAGCGTCCATCGATTCGGTTACTCAGATATGACTCGGCTTGTATTTGCAACAGGCAGACTGATGGAGCTCAATATGTGGAACAGACTGCCGTTTATGAGCACAAGCGACTTGGAGATGGTAAGTAATGCAACGCAATGCGTTGCGAAAGCATTCACTGAACCCCGACACTGGCAGATAATAGAGACGTACTGGAACACCACTATGCAGCAAAACAACATTTGGTCCATAGCATTTGAGGCATGCACAAAGGAGATCTTGAAAGAGGCATGCTGAAGCAATGGCGCACGTTGGATATTACACGCTCAAACTGGTACCAGGTTCCAGCACAAGTTGACAAAGTCAAATCCCATTAAATTCAAACAGCAAGGGACAATCAAACAGAGCTATATGGTCTTCACCGCTTTGAATCCGACCCAGAACGTTTGGAATTCATTGAGTCCCCTCTGGCAGACAATAAGTATCTTTTTCCGGTGGCAGAGCATGTGGAAGGTAGTGTACGTGGTGCAAGTCCAACGCAGAGAGTGTCGAAATCTGCTAACGAATGTCCAGCATCCACTTTACGTCCTGGCGGAAGCAATCCTGGGGTGGATCAACATCATGTTTTATCATGGGGCGAATAACCACAGTAAGTATGCTGAGTGATTTTAGAATGCCATGATTGACAACAAGGACGGTCATATACCCTCGCCACTGATCATGTATACCTGCACAGCGTTGCGCCATGCTCTCCTGGAGTAGCAAAGAAACCAAGGTATTTCTCCGAATGCTTCCAAGGCAAAGCTGAAAGCGAACAGACGTGATCGCTCGAACTACTTCAACTACAAGAACAACGGTGGTAAGGAAGCATCCTGCTGCACCGCATAGGGTTGCAAATTGTTCACCTCGCCTGGCGTTGGAGACACGTATACATTCTTGATGAATACCTTGAACACACTACCAGAGAGCTACCAACAGACGGTGTATAAAAACTCTCTTGCTACAGTCAAGCGTCAGATCCAACAGGCGGAGAACCAAACGCCTGCTGAGGTCATCAGCATGGAAGCAGCACGTGTTGACAATGCAATTCTTCTTGACTATTTGACCTCTGAGGTCGGGCTTGAGGAGCCTAAGATAGGGAGCACTGACCCAAATATCCCGATGGACAACAATTTTACCGATGACACACTGCATTTCCGAATGCCAGGGGGCAGCGACAATTACGTCGATGAAGATGATGAACTTGACAAGAGTGATGCCATCCCCACCGCCAGCCGGCTCCGACGGGCCGCAACTCAACTCGAGAGGTTTGACCTGGGAACCAGTGATGTCGACGGGTATGAGGGTGATGATGGCGACGATGCGTATGAGGATGATGAGGAAGAAGCATCGCAAGCCGGTGATGGATCAACGCAGAATTTGGAGGTCTGAGGGCATAGTACTAGAGAGGGTGAAGATTGGACAGTATATATCAGACCTGTAAAATACAATAATGGCGAAGCAAATGCAACAGCAAGCGATGTATCCGAAGCGAAGACTGTATTGTAATAAGTGACAAGATCTCAAAGTTAAACATATATGGGAGAGTGCGGCATCCGATAAAGAGCAATAGCGGAGAGATACAACGCGGCACTCGGCTGGAGAAAGGCATAAACAGCACTAGGCTTCGGGTGAATGGCAACAGCGTAACTGGAACCACTGCGAAGAGTGTAACACACGTGTCATTCTGACAGTGTGTATACGTCACCACATTCCCGACGCAAAGTGAACCAATCACTATGCCGGGGCACCAATTACTTTACTTTGCGGGAGCGTCCACAGAGTAATATTCAACATGACGCGTTGCAAGAATATGACACCTGGTATGATAGCCACCGCAGGGTAGGTATGAAATGCGACCCGTCGCATAGCCGACGGGTCGTGTTTGATTCTCCATCACTGGGTACGAGGTTCCATCAGAGCCGTCAGGGCCGGCAGGAATGCCCAGGTGTTCCTGACGGAAACTCGTTTTGTTGATGATGGGGTCAGTGGAGCACACAAGAAAATGCACTGGTACTGGAGGTGCAGTGGGAAACAGGAGTATATTGATTTGGAGGACCTTGGGATCTGGAGAAAATTTTTCTCAATATGCTATGAACCACACACCAAATTTATCCAGTGCTGATTTGCATTCAGTTGTTATGAGTTTTTGTATATCCATATACTTTGTATTGGGTATGCTATTCCATCTTTTTACCCTGCTCCAAAACTGTTTGAACAACCTCTGCACTTTTCACAATGTTTTCATTTCGATGCCACCAGAGGTGTGGCAGATTGCTGACAATAGGCTCTCTTACTTCCAGCTCTGCTAGTTTTCCAAAGCACTACAATATAAAACAGTTTGGCATTTTTAACTGAACAACTCTGCAACTCTGAACAGCTACACTAATTCTTACAGATATTCTCACATGCCTCTAGACAGACAGAATGCAAAGTGAACAGCTCTCAGGTGCTTCATAACTGCTTGCGGAAGCTCATCATTACTTGTGAAGTTGTAGTGCTGAATTCAAGAATATTCTAAACAGTATATACTTGTCTTCAGAATGCAACAATATGAAGCCAGTACATAGAACAAATTTTGAAGCTGTACAGACTGTTCAAACTCTCTCCAAGAATATTTCTGTGCACCTCGAAGTTGGAAGCATACTCTCCAGGAGTGATTGCTATACTCTCTCAATATCAGAATATATATTAAAACAGTATGTTACTCCTGCATACCTTGATTCTGGAATTGTAATTGATTAACTGTCCACTAGATGTCAAGATCCATACGATTATGTAAAACGTATATGCTATTGAATTTGTTTGTTTCTGCACTCTCTGGCACTAGATGTACCAGTCCAACTATAGCTAGAATGGGTAGAATATGCATCACATTAGTATCTTCGACAATTCAGATGAACACATCAATTCACTCAGTCACACCATGCAGAATTTTGTACATTGTTGAAATTACAATTCTATTTTCCTGAGCTTGGGACAGTAATATCAATGGTTGAGTGTTTTTGCAATGCTGAGAAAAGGATGATGTTATCTTTCCAGCTAGCAGGCACTCCTCAATTTGGATTATTGAATTCTGTGTGGTTCTGCTAAAGTACAATACTAACAGAGAAGGATCTCATCCTTGGAAAGATGTATCATGGTCTTTCTCTTCACTTTGTGTATATTCTACCTCGATGTTATGATATTTAGGCACGACACCATGGTTGGCATTGGTATACTCCCTTTTGCAATTGAGCCCCAGAAGCCGAATACCAGTTGAGCTGTGAAAATCCTAACTTTATTTCGACAACCCATTGGGTGTAATGGTATGGCTGCATGTGTTGTATCCAGGGCCAGGTAACCCCCAGGATATGTTGTCTCCTCGTCACGAGCCTTACACCTGTCGCAATAATCTCATCCTCAGTTACGATTATACTACTCTGCAATATAGAAATCCAGGTGTGCAATGGTATCTACTGTTATACCTTTCTACAAGGCCATACATGTGCATTAACCTTTACACTACAATCACTCTTCAATTTCAGATGCGTTTCACTCATGGGATTTCATGATTTACCCCGTTCCGACATGTCGAGACAGGCAATAGATATCCGGGGTATTATGTAAAGTTTGGGAGGACTGATTGCTGAGGCGAAGTCTGTTGGTAAGGCTAACCAACTGAGGTTAACAGTAGCAGAGACGATGTCGTGTGGATTCCAGAAGCCAAACAGCCAGATATGTGTCGTGACACCGAGGAATGAGCAATTGCATGGGTTTGACTGCAATTGATAGGTGATGCAAAGAGGCTGCAGAAGTACATGTGATTGAGCCTAACAGTAGCAGAGGCAATTCCGAGTTGATTCCTGAGGCCAACCAGCCAGTGACGCGATAGTGGCCAACTCCATTGAAGTTCATTGCAATGAATTCATCATATGAGAAGTTGAAGGCTATCATTCACAGCATCAATGAGATTGGATATGTTACCTATCACCTGAGTCAAATGATGATTACAGGGATGATTCCACAGCCCATACACCACCGACAGTCGCGTCACTGGCAATGCTGAAGCTGGCACTGTTCCCGAGATGTGCTCAATCCTGATCCAACAAACGCAAGCGACGCTGGGAAGATCCTAAATGTGCACTTACCTGTAAAAAAAGTGGACCTACTCAATACTGCGGTGGGTTTACGAAATACATGGGATTCATGTGGATCCACACTGATGATGGCAGTTGCATTCAAGATTACCTTCCACACAACTCGATGGAGTCATCTACATTACAGATGGTACGAGGAGTTCTACCAGTGGCTATGCAATGTTGCAACTATCATTACCGATAGGTTTTGTCTATTGATGGATAGTGTTCAAGATATGGAGTAGCAATCGCAGATTGTGCTGCAGCTCTGAATGGGAAATAAAACATCCACCAAATATTCTAAAGTGACTAGTAGATTCAATTTACAATTACCATTGTCAATTATCACAATTGGCACCTGATTGGATGACCGAATGGGATCGTTGCAAGGAGAGAGAGACAGCCATGTGCGCTTACTGTATTCGATGTCATCAAACATATGCCAACCAGTGAACACGGATTGGTGTTCATAGGATGGCATACCAAGCGGGATTTTAGAAAAACAATGAGGATGATATCAATGTTGACTGAAGGTGGGACACTGAGGATCCACAGGACTACCGGATGATGGATTGTCTGGGCACTCTCAGAAGGCCAGAGGATTAAGCATGTATTTATGGAGCGCAGAGGTTCAATTCATGTGTTGTATCCCCATGTAGCAATGGATGTTACTGGGTGTCAGACAGTCACAATAGGGTGTGACAAGTATGTGACTCTCTGAGCGAGCGTATTTATACATATTGGTGGCAGCCACAGTGGACACACTGTGTGAGTTGCAGATTGAGTTTGGATTCTGTTGGTATGATACCAAGAATCCTGGGGTCGACTTGCTAAGCATTCAACTTTTGGCTCTGCAATCCCAGGCTGAGCAGAAGTGGTGGCAGTGAAATGGGCAGGCCATCAGGTATGCACTAGGAACGAACCTGGAACATGGCTTGGGAGAAGATGTGTTCCCAACGAGGCAGCAGTGATCCAGATGTTGAAATACTTGGGGCCAATACCTTTGACGATCTACAGGCAAGTGAGTAGTAGTGTGAGCAACTTGTCCGGGTAACCCACCAGTGGTCCAGGTTTGGACCGCAACAACAGGTCAGTTCGGTCCCAGCCCAGTCCCAATACCCAGCCCGCTGCTCGTTGGCAGGCCAAACCCGGACCTGGACCAATCGACGCATGGGTTATGCCGGGTTTGGCTAGACCCGTCGGTTCCAATCTCTGGTTCTGGTTTCTGGGTTTTGTATTTATGGGCACATTCAGATGTCCTACTGCTAATCGCAAAATATTGACCTTGGTACATTGTTGTCTTGTGTGGATATATTGGCTGCCTGTATAATCAAAAACACGAGAGATACGCTCCCTGCCACATCCTGATGATGAGAGTCAATGGAGCGTCAACAATTTTTGGTTGTGTATTTTGGGTAATGTGAGTGGCGATTGGTTGCAGACATGCATAGAGGAGGTATAGGCTGCATTTATAGGCAAAAGAGAAAGTGACATGCACCCTGCCCGATTCTGAGAATCAGTGTCAACAGCGCGTGAATGATTTTTGGCTTTGTATGTCCGATCATTAATCAGAGACTTAGTCATACTAATGCGTAATGACCATATTGGCCACCTTGATGGGCAAAAATGCTAGCAAAGACATCGCTGATATCTTCTGAAACTGAGCATCAGCAGAGTGTCTACGCTTATTTGTGCTGTATGCCAGGTACTTACAGAGTGATTTGAGCATTGTTATACATGATCATATTATTGGCCATCATTATAGACCAATCAGCCATTCTATCGTCTTCATGTACTTCTTCCTTTGTCACTACATGGTTGTTTAATTATGCATATAAATATATCCTTTAAAATATACTATAAAGTGTCCGCTAATTGTAGATAGCGATAATACTCCAATATCCTATTGCTTTCGATCAATGCTCATCATCACTGTCAGGTTTGCTCAATAGGCTGCTCTCGTCTGCAAAATGGATGTCAGCTGCATTACCACGCAGCAGATAGTGTACTACCCAGTGGATGTTCCTACATCAGTCAGCAAATCTGGGAAGAAATTATTCTCGAGCTTGTGATCCTTGGCATATGCATCAAGATTGATACATTGAGCGTTGGGAAGAGGAGTATGTATATACACATATCCGGGTGGCACACCTTCGATTTCGGTACTTCAAGCTCCTTCTTTGCCGAAAGCCCGCACATGTGGCGTTCCAGGCGCAGGTGTCACTGGTTCTGGAGGCGGTACACCAAGTCCTTTGCGCATCCAGTGAGTCTGCGGATTCTTTCCTCAGCCATTTAGGCTGGGAAGGCAGCCGTCAATCTGATATGCACGAACCATTGCCGGGTGTCTTCCCATAGCAGCCATCACCATTCTATGCCAAGGAAAGTCAGCTACCCATATCTTCTCTTCTCGGAATTCGGCGTGAGCTTTTTCGACTAGGAGCTGCCTTGCCTACATTGCGGCGCACAACTACTCTCCTTTGGCCATTTTGGCCATGTTCAACAGATGGCACATGTCGGACTGTTCTAGCTGTACCCGACCTCCTTGCATTCCCATAGTTGTAGACATGTGGAAAACCTAGAAGCAATTAGTTGCTGCTTCTGAAAGTGAGATTAAGCTATTACCTCAACCATATACGACTCTGTAGTCTCCTCAAACATCTTTGACGCTTGTTTTGGTGACTCTCGGTGGATCTCATCAAGAAATTTGTCTGCGAAGTCAACAGAACTGACAACATTATGATGTTCTATTTCGCGGACTATGGGGACAAATGCCTTGGTCCACCCTGGAGGTTTCACAATACGTGCAGCAATAAGTTGGTCACATAGCTCTTGGTGTAAATCAGCATTCTATGATATTGTTAGTTAACCGACGTTTACCACGATATGGATATACTCACATCCAATAACATGCTGTCTCGTATTTATGCTGCCTCCAGATGTATGGACCATTTTTAACTGTGCATCCTGGTGTATATTTTCTGTGGCTGCATTGGCAGTGTCACAGTGGACTAAATAGTTTCTGCATTGCTGCTCTGTCTCAGCAGGTGGCGCATTGGATAAAGCACCTGTGGTTCCGCTCGATTCGGATCCGCTCGCAGCTGGCTGAGGTGGATGTGGAGCCAAGACTTCCTGATATGGAAATGGTGAGGAAGATGATAATGAAAAGAAGTGCGAAGTGTTGAGGAATATATAGTTAGCTTCAAGACGAAATGGAATGACTGGCACCACCTTGCACGTTCTACTCAACAGGATTGCCACACCGTATAGGTGCGGGTTGCAGGGATGTCAAACGGTCCGGTGATTTGCAGTTATTCGGTCTGATGATGTCTCTGTGTTTACAGGTTTACATTGCGGTGAACGACAGCTGAAACCTCATGTTAGTTAGATATAAAAAGGACATTCTTCAACGGAAAGGACGTCTGGTGATGTTTGTCTCAAGACATCTCTGGGATCGTACGTGCAACAGTCACTAACCATCAAGTCATGTTATAGGATTAGCATTGCTATTCCCAATGAAGTGACAGTCAAAACGCAGATTTTGCTTTACTCAAGTTGATCAAATGTACCAACCTTCACATGAAAGACACAGCTTGCCTCCATATGGGCCATATCTTGCAACATCCGACATCTCGCCAAACAACACAGTCAACTCAAGAAACAGTGGTCAATGCTCTGTAAAGGGATATTTTGCCACTTCCGGTTGCCTAATACGGCATATTGACCAAGCTATCCATACGACAATGACGTTATCGAGTGAATCAAGGCAAGACCGGCTTGGAGGCAGAATGGGTCCGAGTTTTGTGAGCAGTGTGCGGTGTACGTTCCAAGAAGAAGCTTTCGACGGAGAAACGATGAGCAACAAACATTTTGAGCAAAGAAGACATAGAGAAAAGGATCGAGTACTATGTGGATAGAGAGACCACTGTGGTAAGAATGCGAGTTCAAGACGCAGAGACAGCATATCTGCCATAGCAGGAAAATATCAGAAATGCTGAATAGGTGGGATTGACAACCAAAATGCGTGAAAAATCATTGAAGGAGATGTGGTATGCTATCGGAGACAGTCTGCACAATCTTGCAAATTAGGATGATGAGAAGGATTGGGAAAGCAAGGCATATGATGACGAAGATACAGAGCTGGGCAACTAGGGCGAAGATGACAAACCCGGCTGGGTGCTGAGCACAATCTCCAATACGGTACGGCAAAGCATTGAGAGATATTGGCATAAACAAATGAGGCTTGATGAATTGACGTGACCTGGATGCGGGGACGCGGCCAACAACTTCCTTGAGAGAGATATGAAGTACTGGATGGCCATATTAAGGGTTCCGGCCATTGTCAACACCCTCACAGTCACGACTGCGGCCACACCATCGCTGACAAGATTTGGAGAACTTGGGCAGACTCTTGATATTGTCCCTGGACAATCGCAAATGCCGCATGGGACATCTGGACCAGGAAGTAGTCAAATGAGGCTTGGTTCAGACGGATCACAGCCATATACACGCATAGTGTTTCTCCGGCCAGACCGGCCGCCCGATTCAACACGGAATCAGAATTTGCACTCTGTTGAACCTGTACGCGATTACCCCTGCGTATAGCGTCTGTTGCTTCGTACCATACAGCAATCGGACTCCGAAAAAGAAATCGTGATGGCCACTGCATCCCCCGACAAATAGATAACCAAATAGTTAGATTTGATGACATATCTCGGAAAAAAGCCATTCCTGTACCTATTTCGCTACATGTCAGCTATTTTTGGGTTGCAGTTCCCAAATTGTCAGACATGATAATTCGTCAGTGCATGTGCAAGGGTCTTACAGGTCATGCGAAAGTTCTAAACTCCAAATCCAGTTGTTAGACGACCAGCAAACTGCATATCGTCCTGCCTGTTGCTGTTAAGTGATCATGCAAAACCTAAATTAAAGACAAAATTTAAATCAGTGATGTCCTACAGGTCATAGAAAGAGTGGTCAATGCGCTACACGACACCGCAATGAACTTTTGAAGCCACTTGAATCGAGTGGCCTGCATTGAAGAACCACATATCCTGCTGGGCGCACGTCATACAGCTGGGTTTAGGTGCATTCATGAGCAGTCTAAGTGTAAAAGGCCGCACGAAGTCTTGGGAAGCCCATGAGCGCAATCAGCAATTTTCACAGGATGCAAGCATACCTATTGGGAAGTTAAAAAGACTTCGAAAGAAGGGCAATGCTAGAATCAACAATGTGTTGGCCATGAGACGAGGTGTAGCAAAGATAATTGAAAAAGTACCCATTTCGAAATATTCTGAAAGTCCTGAAACTATCCTTCATGTAGCAGAGCAAGCTTGCTGTATTGATTACGCTGCCACCTGGTCATCGAAAAGAGTTCATCTCCTGTCAGAAAGCGAAAGTCCGCATTGCTGTACTTCCGATAAGGGATGTGAAGACCCGTTGGAACTGGACCCTGGAGTTGCTCGAGCACGCCTTCTGATTACATGAATTCCGACGCGAGTCGCTTAAAAACCCAAAATACAGGGATTACTGGCCACTCTTCACAGATCAAGATGAATGGACCATTGTGAAGTATGTCATGGAAGTGTTGGGGCCATTCCGATATTGGACCCTGTGGATGTCAACGAGGCATACCGTCTCATTGCATCATGTTATTACAGTGTACAATGGTATGTTCGATCTCATAGATGGTGTGATGCCAGCTTTGGCTAAGAAAGTGACTGAATGGAAGGAAGACTTGTTCTTTGCCGTGAAGTTGAGTCAACAGAAGCTTTCCAAATATTACGCAGAAGTGACTGCATCGACGGGCATGGTTCTCATTTCTGCACATATCCTCGATTCTTTCCGGAAGTTGCAATCGTTTAGAAAGTGGCACAAACAAATGGATACTATTCCCGAGGACATAACATCCCCTACCACCCAATACCAGGAGGCCTTTCTAAAGTCCATGGAGAATGAATACTGTGCCAAACATCGACGTGTGCCGGTCAATAAACACCAAAGCGGACCGAAGAGCAATCTTATCCCCTCTGATACGGTTTTAGGATCCTGTCAATCATCCTTTGATCCTTATGGTTTGTCCTGCGATGGTGAAGACTATTCAACGCCTTACAATGTGGCTGAGATGACACCAGGTCAAATCGATCGCGCAGCATGCTTATTGAGGACCACCAGGCTCTATTCCAAATCCCTGCGTGAAGCACCACAGAACTGGGTGGCAGATTCATCCAAATCTCAATGATTACCACTCCGACCCAATGGAGATTAGCAGTACCTTTTGGTTACCGGACATAACTGACAGGTGGAGTCAACAGGAGGAAATGCACTCCAAGTACGCTGATCTCTCTAATGTGGCGCGCGATCTATTCTCTATCATACCACATGGCGTCGGAGTGGAGGCCAGCTATTCCCTCGGCAAAGATGATATCGGCTGAAGGCAGTCAAAACCACAGGCGAGACTCTTTGCGAAAAGGTCGCTGTAAGGCAGTTTGCTCCAGCCAATAACGGGATTTTGGCAGGCGCTGACCCAATATTGGATACAATGAACCCAGAAAACGACTCGGAAATGAACAAAGAGGTGGAAGAAACCACATTGCACTGAGTGGCCAAGGTTCATGACGTTTTTGGAGATGAGTCAAGGCAGCCAAAACCTACATGCTACCCAGAGGGAATCTCGCGCTCAGTACAAGCAGACGACTACCGTAGGATACATTTCGAACACGGAAGAGATCATTAAAGCGTCACGGTCCATCTTTCAACATGACGGTGCAGCTGCATTCAAATTGTCAGAATAATCTGCTTTATCACCACCATTGTATGCAAAGGACTTCCCAGGAGGACGAACTCAAATCTTGAATTTCTGCCAAATCCCAAGAATCAACAGTCATCCAGTCGAATGTGTAGAGGACAGTGCACATGGAAGCATTTCGGACACTGAACATTGGCTTCACAGGATTGGGGACTTAGACAATCCATATGACAGCAAAGACGATTGCACGGCAGAGGTTGAATCTGACATACAGCAAGACATTAGCATCAAGGATCCGGACTGCCCAGAGCTGCGAGATGTGAGCGCCGCACCAAATGTTCTCGGATTGATTTGGCCGTCATGGAAGTCGAAGAGACAGGCTGACCTGGTGTTGATGACAGTCAATGCAAATGAAACGAGGAGGAATAAGGGAGTGAAAAAAAAGTAGGACAGAATGCAGCAATGTTTCACCAGCTTCTTTGTATCTTCAACTAGAGTTGTAGTTAGTGATATATTATAGGCGAATGGTGAGCAGTAGCTTGTCAATATCCGTTGATAAACAGATGAATACCAGGTGCAATGAAGCTTTTGGCAAGATCCATAGATTATAGTTGTGTGAGAGCGAACAGTGCGAGAATGTTACTGCACTCGGCTTTGTCACAAGGCCAAGTCCCAATCTGGCAGAAAGACTACCAATATATTCAAATCATAATGAAAACCATTATTGTTGGCAGCTGATGTTGAATGGACAATACATTAAAATGAGCGTCAATGGAGCGTCAACGATTTGTGATTTTGTAAGAATCCTAATTGAACAACAATTTGGTTGCTGTGATGCATAACCAATATGTTGGCAGCCTTTATAGGCAAATAAGACAGCGACATGCTCCCTGCCGCATCCTGGGAATGAGCGTCAACAGAGCGTCAATGAGTGTTAGCTTCACATCTCGGGTAATTTCTGTTCTGATTGGTTGTAGATATCCATTTGGCAGATATTGACAGCCTTTACTGGGAAAAACTAAAGCAACATGCTCCCTGCCACATCCTGAGAATGATCGTCAACGGAGCGCCAACAATGGTTAGCTTCGCATCTTGGGAAATTTATGTTCCGATTCGTTCTAGACATCCATTTGTCAGATATTGACAGCCGTTACAGGGAAACACTACTGCGACATGCTCCCTGCCACATCCTGATACTGAGTGTCAACAGAGCGTCAACGATTTTAAGCTTCTCCTCTTGGGTGATTTATCCTCTGCTGGGTTGTAGATATCCATTTGTGAGATATTGACAGCCTTTACTGGGAAAAACTTCGGCGACATGCTCCCTGCGGCATTCTAAGAATGAGCATCAATGAAGCGTCAACAATTTTCAGCCTCGCATCCTGGGTAATTTATGTTCCGATCAGCTCTAGAGATCCATTTATCTGATAATAGCAGCATTTCCTGGGAAGAACTACTGCGTCATGCTCGCTGCCACATCCTGAAAATGGGAGTCAACAGAGCATCAACAATTTTTAGCATTGCATCATGGGAAATTCATGTTCTGATCGGTTGTAGACATCCATTTGACAAATATTGGCTGCCTTTACTGGGAAAAACTACAGCGACTTGCTCGCTGCCGCGTCCTGGGAATCAGCGTCAACGCAGCGTCAACGATTTTTAACCTGGAATCTTGGCTAATTTGTTTTCTGATTGGTTGCAGACATCCATTTATCAAATATTGGCAGCCTTTACTGGCAAAAACAACAACGGCATGCTCCCTGCCGCATTCTGAAAATGAGCGTCAATGGAGCGTCAACAGTTTCAGTTGTTGTATAGTTCGTAATCAAGGCATTACGCTGATCTCCGCGTTCATAATGGAATTATTTTCCTCTGTGGTAGACAAAAATACAATGTATCAAAGGTATAATACCGATTCCAAATTCATCGATATTGCAAGCTGCAAAGCATGGAAATACATATCCTTGGTTGTTGAAAACGTGATTTTGATCAGATACTATTCACATACTCCAAAAGCAAGAGCCTTAATCGAATGTATGGCTGGACCCACTGGGGAACTCACTGACGACCCGCCAAATTCAGACGGGATGGGAGTTTACTATCAGACCGTACCTGAGTTGACGGTTCAGGTATATTGATCACCCGGAACGCCGATTTGGCAACGGTTCAGGTTGGACCCGGACCCGGACCCAGAATGACGGTCCGCAACCATTGCGAACACTACGTACGACCCTTGCACACACACCGACGAATAATCATGTCTCACAATTTGATCACTGAAATCCAGAGAAAGCTAACGTGTAACGAAGTAGGTACAATTTGCTTTTACTTGCGATACATCATCAAAAATACCAATTTGGCAATCGATTCCTCCGGTGCCGCAGGAGCCGTCAGGATGTCTTCGTCCGAATCAGATTTCTATATGGTAATAAGCTAGCAACACTATACGCAGGGGTAGATGCTCACGGGTTGAACTAGCGTCGCAATCTCTCTGTGAGACGAATTGGGCACCACATCGGGCATGAGAGATTCCATGTGATTGTCTAACTCATGTTACTCCGAAACCAGTCTGAATTGACTACTTCTCTGTCGGGACGTCACTTGAGGTATTTGGGATTGTCCTGGGACAATATCAAGAATTTGCATAAGCTCTCCAAATGTCGTCGGTGATGGTGTGGCTGCTGTCGTGTCTGTTTGGGGCTTCTCAACTGCCGGAACCTTCAGTTCAGTCGTCCTGTACTTCATATCTCGCTCATGGAAGTGGTCGGCTGCGTCCCCCCATCACGGTTGCGTCAGTTTGTCAAGCCTCATCTGCCTCTGCCGAAACCTCTCCATGCGGCGTTGCACAATTGTGGAGATTGTGCCCATCGCCCAGCCAGGTTCATCATCTTCGCTCAGCTTGCAAAGCTCTGAATCTTCTTCATCATCATCCTCGTCTTCGCCATCCTCCTCATCTTCGGAACTTGCAAGATCACTCAGACTGTCTCCCATTGCATTCAATATTTCCTCAAATGTTGTGTCAGGTTTTGTGGTTGTCGATCGTGCTTGTTCAACATTCCTCATTGGTTCCTGCTCTTGCATAATCGCTGTCTCTGCATGTTGAACTCGCTTTCTTGCCACTGAAGTCTGTCAATCCACATAATCCTCAATCCATTCTTCATTTTTTTCATTGCTTAGAAAGTGTGTTTCCCGTTGTGTGTCCGCCGAAAGCTTCTTTCTAGATCATAACCTGCGCAATGCTCCCAATGCTCGGGCCCTGTCTGCCTCACAGCCACTCTTGCCTTCATTCATATGATGACATCATCCTGTGGGTATCTTTGTCGATTTGCCCGATTTGCCCGCTGTAAGTTGCGAAAGGTTCTTTTTCGGAGCATTGACCATTGTATTCGGTGTAGACCTTGTTGTTGGGCGAGATGTTGGATGTTGCAAGATACGGACCACATAGAGGTAAGCTGCGTCTTTTGTGTCAAGGTTGGTAGGTTACATCATTTAGAACAAAGCATAATCAGCGTTTTGACTGTCACTTCATTGGAAATGGTCATGCTTACCGTATATTAAGAGTTGATGGTCAGAGTGTGATTCATGTAAGATCCCAGCGATGTCTTGAGACAGACATCACCAGACGTCCCTTCCGTTGAAGAATGTCCTTTTTATCTATATCACAAATGAGATATCAGCTGTCATTCATCACGATATATCCCTGCAAGCAAACAAACAACATCGGACCTACTTGCTGCAAATCACCGGACCTTTCAAATCCCCTGCAGCTATACGCTGTGCAGCTATACGCAGCGGGATTCAGCTTGTAACGAAGGCGCAAGTTAGCAGTCACTCGTTCCACTCTGACTTGTAGCTAACGATATAATCTTCAGGACTTCCCACTGCTTTTCATGACCAACTTCGTCACCATTCCACAACAGCAAGTTATAGCTCCAGAAATACTGCAACCTGGTGCGGTTGAAGCCGAATTGAGCGGAACAACAGGCACTTCAAACAATGCGCCACCCATTGGGACACAGCAGCAACGCAGACACCAGTGAGGTCACCGCGACGCTGCAATTGTAGCCACCGAAAATATGAGCCAGGACGCACATTTCAAAATAGTATGTAAAACTGGAAGAAGCAAGAATAAGAAGCAGCATGCGATTGGATGTGAGTCAATCCATAGTGATGTAGACAATGGTCAACTAACAGTATAACGCACAGCTGGGGTACGTTGAGAGCTACGTGACCAATTCATCGCTGCCTGTAACGGGAAACATCCATGGTCAACCAAGGCATTTGTCTGCACAGTCCGCGAAATTGAATATCACGATGTTGTCAGTTCTGGGATTTTCGCAGACAAATTTCGTGATAAAGGACCTGGATATGGACAAAACAGGCTGAAAGACCTTAGCACAGGCTACAGAGTCGTATATGGTTCAGGTAACAGCCGATTCTCACCCTAGAAGCAGCAACTAATTTCCTGTAGATTTTCAACATGTCAGCAACTATGGCAAGACAAGGAGGTCGGGTACAGCTTCAACAGTCCTACATGCGTTTTGCGCTGAATATGGTCACAATGGCTCAACAACGGCTTTTGCGCGCCGCAATCAAGGAAAGTCAACACCTAATCAAGAAACCACGCGCCAGAGTTCGAGAGGAGACGAGGCGACGTGTTGCGGTCCTCGGGTATAACAAGGTGACGGCTGCGATAGAACGACACCTGGTAAAGTTTCGGGAAAATCAAACAGACAGCTGTCTTCCTTGCCAAAATGGCACAGAAAAGAATCCACAGACTCGTGGGAGGCGCAAAGGCACATGTGCACCTCTGCCACGACCGGTGCCATCCAGACTCGGAACGCCAGCTGCCCAACCAGATGACAGTGAAACAACTCGAAGCTCCGAAACGGAAGGTGTGCCACCCCGATATGTGTATATAAATACTCTGCTTCCCAGTGCTCGATTTTGCAATCTTGATTCGTATGCCAAGGATCACATGCGCGATACAGATTTTATTACTGATTTGCTGATTGATGAAGGTCCATCCACAGGTTAGTACACTATCAGCTGCGTGGTAATGGGGCTGAAAGCCAATTTGTAGACGACAGCAGCCTTTTGAGTGAACATGACAGTGAAGATGAGAGATGATGGAAGGGAACAGGATTTTGAGTATTATCATGATCTACAATTAGCGGACACTTTAAAGTATATTTTAGAGGGCATATTTTTATGCATTATTGAAGAACAATGTAGTTAGAAAGAAAAATGTACACAAACAGCACAGAACAGCTGCCACAAGATCATTCTTGACAGAGTATGCCAAAGTGAATGGTTCTATATTGCAGGTACGCCCGTGGCAAAATGAGCGTCAATGGAGTATCAATGATGATAGATTCTGTAAGTTGGGTAATGAAAACGCGATTTGGTAGTGAATACACATAATGGAAGTGTTGCCACCCTTTATAGGCAAAAGAGAAAGTAACATGCTCCCTGCCCCATCTTGAAAATGAGGGTCAATAGAGCGTCAACGATATTAGATCTTGTTAGTCGGGTAATTATGAAGTCATCTTGTGGTGGTTATACACAACCACAGCAATGACAACCTTTAGACACAAAAAAGAAAGCGAGACGCTCCCTGCCCAATCTTGAAAATGAGCGTCAACAGAGCGTCAATGATATTTGGTCCTGTAAGTCGGATAATAAACACACGATTCGGTAGTGATTCCACATAATGGAAGTGGTGCCATCCTTCATAGGTGATAGAGATAGCAACACGCACCCTGCCCCATCTTGAAAATGAGCGTCAACAGAGGTTCAACAATTTTAGGTCTTGTTAGTCGGGTAATTATGAAGTAATTTTGTAGTGGTTATACATAACAACAGCATTGACAACCTTTAGACACAAAAAAGTATGTGAGATGCTCCCTGCCCCATCTTGAAAATCAGCGTCAACGGAGCGTGACGATTCTTGGTCTTGTTAGTCTGGTAATTATGATGTCTTTTCGTCGTGGTTATACATAACAACAGTATTGACAACCTTTATGCGCAAAAAAGAAAGCGAGACACTCCATGTCCCATCGTGAAAATCAGCGTCAAAGGAGCATCAACAATTTTTGTCCTCTAAGTCAGGTAATAAACACGCGATTCAGTAATGATTATACATAACGGAAGTGTTGCCATCCTTCATAGGCAAAAAAAAAAGGAATATGCTCCCTGCCCCATCTTGAAAATGAGTGTCGACAGAGCGTCAACGATTTTAGGTCTTGTTAGTCTGGTAATTATGAAGTAATTTTGTAGTGGTTATACATAACAACAGTACTGACTACCTTTAGACGCAAAAAAATACACGAAACACTCCCTGCTCCATCTTGCAAACGATCATCAACGGAGCGTCAACAATTTTTGGTCATATAAGTCGGGTATTAAAAACGTGATTTGGTAGGCAGTTCACATAATGGAAGTGTTGCCACCCCACATAGGCAAAGAAAAAATGCAACATGCTACCTGCCTCATCTTGAAAATGACCGTCAACAGAGAGTCAACGATTTTAGGTATTGTTAGTCTGGTAATTAAGAAGTAATTTTGTAGTGGTTATATATAACAACAGTATTGACAACATTTATACGTAGAAATGGAAGCAAGACTCTCCGTGTGCCATCCTGAACATGAGCGTCAATGGAGTGTCAACAATTTTTGGTCCTGTAAATTGGGTAATAAAGATGCGATTTGGTAGTGATTAAACATAATGGGAGTGTTGCCCTCCTTGATAGGCAAAAAAGAAAGTGACAAGCCCCCTGCCCCATCAGGAAAATGTGTGTCAATGGAGTGCCGACGATCTTGTGCCTTCGATAATGGTTTATCGAAGTGCGCTGTCGATGTTAATGTCCATATTTTCACTTTTGTCTGTTGTTGTAGTCTAAAAGGCTGGTGAACACTTAAGTGCACCTTTGTAAATGAAATACATTGTTACTGTTCAGGAGGCTATCGCGGGAATATCATTTGCTAATTTGCTCATAAAGACTGCTAATCACTTGTTTATGGATACGTGTGATCAAGAGCCACTTAGATTACCCAAGATGCAAGACCATCAATTGTTGACGCTTCATTGATGCTCATTTTCAGGATGGGGCAGGGAGCGTCTCTCTACTTGTTTGCTATATAAAGGTTGTCAATACATCAGAAAATGACAATGCAGTACCATAGTCAATATTTTGCAATTAACTGTAGGATGTCTGAATGCAACCATAAATTACAAAACGCAAATCACAGAACCGGAGATTGGACCCGACAGCTCTAGCAAAACCCAGCCAAACCCGTAGGTTGACAGGTATGGGGCCGCGTGTGAACTGCCAGGAAGCACCGGGTGGGGTTTTTTGATGGTTCTGGAACCGATCCAAACCATATTTCCTGTCCAAACCCGGACCGCTGGCGGGTCACCCGGACCCGTTGCTAACACCAGTGGGGAGAGTAGGAGCCACCAGATGCGGAGGGAAATCTGACTGGCACTGAAACACACTACAAAGAGTCTTGTTTGTCTATGGGGAGGTATCATGGTGGATGCAAAGATTAAGAGATTACAAGGTGTGGAATTGGCCGCAGTGTGAGAACCATTCGGAGTGCAGGGCAGTTGTGAGGCAGCGCACATATTCCAATGGAATATCAATCCCACGGTATGCAATAGAAGCTAGCGTACAGTTCCGGATGGTATGGAAGAGCATATAGTGTCAATTGGATATCAAAGAAATGCCAGCAATCACAGTTTTGATGGAAGGTATCAACCATGCTAATTCGTGGGAGACAGCAGACATTAGTGACAGTGCTCGGCAAACAGCTGAGGGTGTAGATTGCAGCTTTGAATGTTTGGGGTTGATCTCACAGCAAGAAGATTGAAATAAGAACTGGCACATGAAATCATATGGAAGCCAGCTTCGGAACACAGCTGAGATGAGATACGACACAGGGAATCTTACCTGCCATAGACTGATAGGTGCATTCAAGATTGTTCACAACTGTGTATATGGTGTTGGAACATCAGCGAAATGTAAATCGGTCTGGAAGGCACACACAAAACTCCCAGACACTCCAGTCGACCGCACCAGTGCTTCTGAGTACTTCCAGATGCTCCCAGGCTCCCCTGGAGCTAAGCAAAGTCCTCTCAGACTCTACAAGAGCATTTTCAGATGCTCCTGCTAGGATAGTCAACTTTTGAAGCAAGTGAGACCTCTGCGCAGATCTCCAGGAGACTTTGCAAGCAGCAGAGACCTCTTTGCAGCTCTGCGGGAGAGTTGGTGCTGGACTCTCACAGCAGTGGTTCTTAGGGTTCCGTAACCACATGGCATTTCATCTATCATATTCATCTTGGTTATAGTCACAAGATTTGCTATATCATAATATCGCATGTATTATCCTTCTAAGTGACTCTATAAAGATTCATATGGTCAATCTGCCTGCAGACGATACTCGAGTGCAATCCGAGGAGCAGCTGGAGACACTGATTGAGAGAATGCAGGGATGCACTTGGAGGACTTTGAGGCGAGGAAATCTGTTTCTCACCACCACCACCATTCAATTTGACAGTGGGAAGCCGGAGGGAGGCATAGGGAGACACAGGGATTATGGAGGTGTATGGAAATCCAGGGATAACAGACAAGGACTGAGCAACGGGGAGTATAGAGACACCTCCTTATGCGAAATCCAGTCTATCTTTCTCAGCTCATGGTCCCATGCACTCTTGCCAAGCTTTCATATATCCACCCAACTTGTAAGGTTACTCACAAGCTCTTGCTGAGCATTGTTAGATCCATGCAATCTCTGTGTTTCCTGACGGCCAGGTACCCATTCATATCGTCTCACCATCTTCTTATGCTCCTAATCGAGCGAGATCCGCTCTTTGCCAGGAATTCCTTTCAGATGCCATGAGAGCTCCACCATTGCAGCACACCGTGATCTTGTGAACTTAGAGATGGACTTGGAGGCTGGGATCAGGGGAACGATATGATGCATTTCGAGACTATAATCGAGCGACTTCACAGCACATGACAGTGCGAACTTGGAGGCTGTAATCGACAGAGTTTGGAGATGTACTTGGAGGCCGAGATTGAGTAACTCAGAGATGCACTTCAAGGCTGTAATCGAGGAAGTTTGGAGATGCACTTGGCAGCCGTGATCGAGTGAGTTTGGAGATGCACTTGGAGGCCATGATCGATCACAATCGGAGGAGTACTTGGTGGTGGTCAATCTGGAGGCTGTCAATCTGAAGGCAGTCAATCTGGAGGCGGTCGATCGGGAGGCGGTCGATCTGCAGGCGGTCAACCTGGAGGTGGTCAATCTGGAAGTGGTCAATCTGACAGTGGTAGATCAGAAAGGGGGTGCGACCGGAGCTGAGACTCCATTCATTGGTCAACTCGTCAGTGTAGGAATGTACACAATTCAGTACACCAAGGTGTCCAGAGAGATGAGAGACTGGCTGGGAGTGGGAGACAATCGATCTTGGAATGTATGCAGTACTCGGTGTTTACAATACTCAGTGTATGCAATACTCGGTGGATGCTGTACTTGGTGTTGACTCAGGATCATGGCGTGTAGAGATAGAGAGGGATGACTTTACTTGGCGTTCTTAGGTCAACGTAGAGATGAGGACGAGAAAGAGAGAGAGGAGATGTGATGGGAAATCATCATGAGAAACTGGGACTTGAGAGAATTTCGTATGCGAGTCAACTAACCATTCCCGATATAGCAGGTACGACTCATGATCCAGCGTGTGGTTTCACCGATACGAGGTCATCTACACCCAATCAGGCAAGTCGTACCCCTGATTTCTCATATCCGCTCATATCGTCCATATTGCGCCCATCAACATCCCCCATCTCTGTTTCTCGTCCACAACTCTGCCATCATCACATAATGCAATGTTAAGTCATCTCTCTCTATCTATCCATCCCATGATCATCAGTTAACACTGAGTACAGCATACACTGAGTACAGCTTACACCGAGTATAGCATCCACCCAAAATTGTCTGTCTTCCTTTCATTCTCACGATTATGAGTTGACCCCTGAATGTAGCTTCAGGTTCTGGCGTGCCTCCCAAAAAGATTCGCCGCCACCAGCCGAGCTCTCCAAGCGAGCTCAAAGCTAAAGTCACCTCGTCACGTTCCCACAGTTGCGAGTTAACTAACTGATGAATATAGTCTCTTCAGCACCCAGCGCACCTCCCATCCACCGCCTCCAAGTTCTCCTCCAATCTCACTCGATCATAGCCTCCAAGTGCATCTGCAAACTCGGTCACGGCCTGGGAGTGCGTCTCAAAGTCCATCCGTTGACGGCCTCCAATTGTATCTCCCTACTCACTCCATCACGGCCTCCAAGCACATCTCTGAGTTCACTGAATCTCAGCCTGCAAGTGCATCTCCTAACTCGCTTGCTCACGGCCTGCATGTGCATCTCTGAGCTCACTCCATCTCGGCTTCCAAGTGCATCTCCAAACTCGCTCAATCACAGCCTCCAAATGCATCTCTGAGTTCACATGATCTAAGCCTCCAAGTGCATCTCCAAACTCCCTCGGTCATGGCCTCGGAGTGTATCTCTGAGTTCACTCGATCGTCATCTTCAGGCGCCGGCTGCTGCCAGTCCAGATATAGCATGTGTAGATAAGTAGCTATATAGATACATAGATACATAGATACATAGATACATAGATGAGAATACAAACTGAATACATGAGTTTTAAAAATCTTTGAACAATAAGTAGTAGCTATGATTTCCAGGCGCACCAGCAGCGTTCCCAAAGAAGATGTTTTTCCCAGACTGCTATACTGTGATTCGAGGTGCCTCCAGACTTGTCGCTGGCGCTCCCAGGCTTGTCACCGGCGCTCCCAGGTGTCTCTTCGGCGCTCCCAGGCCCTCCCAGGTGCACCCAAGGTTCTCGCTGGCACTCCGAGGAGTTCCCAAACTTATCACAATGACTCTCATGGTACTCCTGTACCAGTCATCGGAGATCCCAGTTACTCCGAAGGCCGGCCAGAATGCGCTCCTGGGGTCCGATACTCTCCCACAATTGACGCATCAAAGTTTACACTCCACATCCTCTCAGGTACTCCTGGAGGCTGCAAGTGACTAAAATATGTTTTGCGGATGAAGTCTCGTGGACACAATTGATAACACATCAGTGCATCAACTAATCTTATCCAATAATACCCTGCCACACACACTAGTCACCTGCTGGAGTGCGTGGGTACTACTGTTGAATTTTGGTGTGAAACATGTTCCAAGGGTGATGAATGTAGGTCCTGATGGTATCTCATGGCAGCTGCAAGGAGAAGGGGAGCCCAAGCCGGAAGAGGAGAATAATCCAGAGAACACAATTGAGGCAAATGTACAATAAATCCAGGTGGAAGAAGGGCCAGAAAGAGACAAGAAGGAGAGAGTATAGGAACAATGTGTCAGTGTAAGACTCATGGAGGAGTACAAAGGGAACAGGGAGGAGAAAGGCAAATATCATGGGAACCTGAAGCAGCCACAAAGAGAAACTCTGAAGGCAATGCAGTGATTTCAGTGGAAGCCAATGAAATAATTTGGTTCAGATGGAGTAGTCTACTGGTGATGGAGCTTGAATGAAATGCCAGCAAAGGTGTTGGTGAGTACTGAAAAGAGAAGGAAAGTAATGAAAGCTTTACATGAACTAAGCAGGCACTGTGGAAGGGAGGGACATTATGAAAGCTAGTTGAGCAATAGCAGTCACCAGAGAGGAATGTTGGAGTAATAGACTGGGTGGAAACATGCGACCATGGCAAGAAGTGAGCTCCTCAATAGTAAAACACGGAAATGCAAACCATCCATTACCAATGGCAGCGAGTGGGCATCTATATTTCCTACATGTCCCTACCAGGAGAACCAGTACCACCTAGTTCGGACAACCAGGAAATATCTAAGCAGGTAGGGAAAGGAACAACCACTACAAAAAGGTACATCCGAGAACAAAGCAGATAACATATACAATCAAGTAATTTGGCAGCTCGGTATACTGGGAAGTGTGGTAGATGACCGACCAGCATCGCAGCAGAAAGGTTCCCACCTCCTCTTCTGATAATACAATATCTGGAAAATTCCTGTAACCATGTAACATGCCCCAGGTAATGGTGTGATCAAACATGGACAGAGCATCAGCAAAAGATATTTCCGTCCGGGCAGAATGGCTGCGCCAGAGTGGACGCGCTCCGTCAGAGTCATCACAGACACCCCAGTGGCGGATTACTCGGCGCCCGGCATCAATACTACCCGTGGCGTTGCATATCACCCTCTGATTGCCGTTTCTTGTCGCTCTGTCGGTCTCCCATTTTAAACAACCACTCTGGTGTTGTGGCCAAGTGTGACCATACATCGGAATGGGTTCATTGGGTACACGCTTGAATCGGGATTGCAATGGGTGACGCTGCGAAAATCTCTCCTCACGTTCCTTCTACATTACGCTCGAGGAGCGTAGGAAAAAGGTGAGAAGATATGATACTACCCGGCCAGGAGGATCCATGCAATTGCATGGATCCACGAAATCTCGGAAACAGCGAGTGAGACCAGAAGTTGGGAAAGATAGAGTGTGTATTTTCGTGGTGTGACAAGATGAGATGAAAATGAGATGCTGTATATCTACCCCGAGGTCTCCCGAATATATACTCCGCGTTGCTCATTCCACCTCCGTTACCCATGTATCTCCGTACACCCACCGTCGCTCCTTAACTATATACTTGGAGGCCGTGATCGAGCGAGTTTGGAGATCCACTTGGAGGCCGAGATGGAGTGAACTCAGAGATGCACTTGGAGGCCGTGATCGAGCGAGGTTAAACATGCACTTGGAGGCCGAGATTGAGTGAACTCAGAGATGCACTCTGAGTCTGTGACCAAGCGAGTTTGGAGATGCACTTGCAGTCTAGGATCGAGCGAGATTGGAGGAGTACTTGGAGGCGGTCAATTTGGAGGGAGGCGCGACGGCAGCTGAGACTCTATTCATTGGTTGACTTGTAATTGTGGGAATGTAAAGAGTAGAGTACAACATCCGCCGAGAGATGAGAAACCGGCTGGGAGCGGGAGACTGTCGATCTTGGGATAATGCTGTACTTGGTGCATGCTGTACTCGGTGTTAACTCATGATTATGGCATGGAGAGATAGAGAGGGATGACTTAACTTCGTGTTCTTAGGTGATGGTAGAGTTGAGCACAAGAAAGAGAGAGATGGGAGGAGATGGGGGAAATCATCATGAGAAACTGGGACTTGAGAGAATTGCGGGTGCAAGTCAATTGACCATCCCCGATACGGCGGGTACAAGTCCTGATCGGGCGGGTAATAACACCGATACGAGATCTTCTAAACCCAATCCGGCCTCTTCTAGACCCAATCAGGCAAGTCGTACTCCTGATTTCTCATAGCCGCTCGTAACCTCCATATCGCTCTCATCTTCATCCCCCATCTCTCACTTTCTTGTCCACAACTCTACCATCATCGCAAGAACACAAAGTTGAGTCATCCCTCTCCATCTCTCCATGCCATCATCATGAGTTAACACTGAGTGCAGCATACACCGAGTACAGCATACACCTAAGATTGTCTGTCGTCCCTTCATTCTCACGATTTGGAGTTGACCCCTGAATGTTGCTTGAGCTTCTGGCGTACCTCCCTACCTATCCACCCCCACCAGCCAGTTCTCTATAAGAGCTTCAAAGGTAAAGTCACCTCATCACATTCGCACGGTATCGATTTAACTATCCGACGAATAGAGTCTCAGCACGTGGCGCGCCTCCTATCGACCGCCTCCAGATCGACCACCTCCAAGTACTCCTCCAATCTCGCTCAATCATAGCCTGCTACAAGCGCATCTCCAAACTCGCTCGATGACGGCCTCAAAGTGCATCTTTGAGTTCACTCGACCTCGGCCTCCAAGTGCATCACCAAACTCGCTCGATTACGGCCTCCCAGTGCATCTCCAAACTCGATCAATCAAGGCCACCAAGTTCATGTCTCAGTTCGCTCGATCTCGGCCTCCAAGTGCATCCCCAAACTTACTCGATCATGGCCTCAAAGTGCATCTCTGAGTTCATTCCATCTCTGCCTCCAAGTGCATGTCCAGACTCGCTCGATCACGGCCTCAAAGTGCATCTCTGAGTTCACACGATCTCGGCCTCCAAGTGCATGTCCAAACTCGCTCGATCACGGCCTCAAAGTGCATCTCTGAGTCCAGTCCATCTCGGCCTCCCAGTGCATGTCCAAACTCACTCGATCACGGCCTCCAAGTGCATCTCTGGGTTCACTCCATCTCGGCCTCCAAGTGCATCTCCAAACTCGCTCGATCAGGGCCTCCCTGTGCACCTCTGAACTCGATCGATCACGGCCTCCAAGTGCATCTCTCAGTTCACTCGAGCTCGGCCCCCAAGTGCATCTCCAAACTCACTCGATCACAGCCTCCCAGTGCATCTCTGAGTTCACTCAATCATCATTTTCGGGCGCACCTCGAATCTCTCTCAAGCACCGCCTGCAGCCAGTCCAGATTTACCGTCTGTAGATTGGTAGCTATATAGATACATAGATACATAGATGACGATACAACCTGAATACATGAGTTTTAAAAATCGTTGAACGATTAGTCGTAGCCATGAGTTCGAGGCCCACCGGCAGCGTTCCCAAAGAAGATGTTGTTTGTCCCAGACTGCTCTACTGTGATTCGGGGCGCTCCCAGACATGTCGCCAGCGCTCCCAAGTGCTCTGCTATGCAATGCGACACGTTGCCTGGGCGACGGGGAGCGTGTAATTCTCCGTCAGAGGGTACTAGGTTCCATCAGAGCCGTCAGAGCCGTTCAGAACACCCAGGTGTTTCTGACTGAAACTAGAGTTGTTGCTGATGAGACCAATTTCGGATGCAGTATCTGAACTAACAGCTAGCTTTAACATACTTCACGAGGTATGGATTAATCAACCACCTGCTCAGGATTGGGGCAACAGAATAACTGTCAGACGTACAACAGGATATTTGCCCATCTGCCTTGTGTGTGGTCAAGATCAGGTAGTTCTGATCGATCTGGAGAACTAGGTACAGCATAGTGCCAACTAGACACATGAAATCGACGATACAGTGTTACTGCTAGTGGCTCAATCTAGGCAGCTGAAGCAATGGCCAGAAACTAACAATTCTGTCATAGAAAACCTAAACACGTTGTGTGACACCAGTACTGGAGGAGAAGTCTCATGCTGCCAAACTAAATGCTAGGTTGAAAGGGATGTACTATGGTATGCAAATTGCCCAGAGCTTCGAGACATAACAACATGCAGAGCTAGATGCAGCAGACCTTGTGGGCTGGATAGATTGTAGTTGTCTCAAGCAGTACTTCACTTGCCATGAAGGCATATACAGAGTATGAGATATTTGTACACTGAACATTGCACAACTGGAGTAATTGGAGGCGTTATGGGAAGTCAAGTCTGAGGCAGCAACAGGCTGGAAATTAATAGAAGGAAGATGGATGTAATAAATTGAGTGGATTGACTGGGAGAAATGATTGTAGATACGGGAGGAGGATATGGCAGGTCGTAAGGAAATTGTCATTAAATGGATTGCTGCACATCTGGTGCTGGCAGAGCACTTATCTAAATAACCATTTGAAAGGCTGATAGAAGAGGGGTAAAGGGAGGAGAAACATTGGATGGACTATAAGGAACTTAGTTCACAATGTAAAAACTATACAATTGAGTCTAGTCATAAGATGGAGGGAGAATAGTGAAATTATACAATTGAGTGGATTTGAGAGATTGAGGGGGAAGAAATGTTTCTATTGGCTGAGTTGCACCCATGTGACACCAAAAATTCCTACCACAATCCCATATCTCCCTACTAACCATGTGATGTAAGAGGCAGTGAAAATCGCAGAAGTCGGCAGAATACTCACCAGCAAGAACAGGAGCAATGAGGAAGGCATTCCCAACAGCAGAGTACAAGCAGAGCACAAAGCAGGAAGAAGCAATGAAGTTGTTACAAGATATGAGAAGAGCAAACCTGGGATATCAGAAACCACATCATACTGGATTGAGAAGGAATTGATACAAGATACCCCTGCAGGTATATAACGAGCTATCCACTCACAAGTGTCAACAGCAACACAGCCACCGTACTGTAGTATTCAACTCTCTTTTCCCACCCACCACCTCACTCAATATTGCCATCTCAATTATAACAACCAACCGCAGCCTGTTGTAACATTTACATCAATCAACATTATTGCAGTAGAACTTTGGCAAGCCATGGATTTTGAAACATCCATAGCTGGTACCACTGCCGCAATGGACCTCGACTCTGCTGCAGCACCCACTGTGGCAAGTCACCACCACCACCATAGCTACCACCACAGCACCCACCACAACAGCAGCCACCACCATGGCAGCCACCACCACCACCACCACCACCACCACCACCATGGCAGCCACCACCACCACCACCACCACCACCACCACCACCACCACCACCACCACCACCACAGCCACCATGACTGCATTCACCACCACCACAGCAGCCACTACCACTCGAACCACCATTGCTGCCTGGAGTACATCTGCCATCTCCCCAGATATCTCTATTATTGATGGTGATTCTTCCTTCATATCATTTGCATCAGAGGCAGTGTCAGAACTCTGCAGGGATTTCTTCTTGAATAGACTGGTTGGATTGTTACAGAAAACCATATTGATTGCCACTTGGGATCTTGCCATCTGAGGCCAAGCACACTACTTGTTCAAGATGAATGGCTTTGTTGGTGAGCGGATGCTGTCAATACTCACGGTGCATGGCACTGTGCAAAAAGCAATCACAGCTGGATGAAGTTTACCTATAAGTGGTACAGTGACTATGTACGGGACGTCAATAGCTGCAGCAAGATGAGTGGGATGATCAAACACCATTGCTCTACCCAGCAGTGGATGACACAAACAATGAGGAAGCTGGGAGACCTCTGGCAGCACTATCCTGAATTGCACGAAATCATATGCAATTCCATCAGAACTGAGAAGCAGCCGCAGGTATGTGTATATAACGACCAAATGTCCAGAGATTCCGAGTTGGCAATGAGATGCCACAACGTGCAGTTGCCAACAGCGACACCAAGCGAAACTGGATGTGACCATTGTACAAATTGTATACTTCCGGAGATTTCCAAGCAGCGAAACTGTTCTAGGAACATTGCTGCCCCTGGCTCCAATATCACAACAACTACGAAGCTATCGGTCTGCAACCGAACTGGGGGACAGTAAACCTGCTACATAAGTGCCTCAGCTTGGATGACCACAATCATGCAGATCAAATACATACTGTCTTACCAACAGTCCCACTTGACCACTATGGTATACCCATACCACCTCCATCCCCTCATCAGAGCATGATACTACCACCCCTAACCCCAGCAACCAAAAAACCTGAAATGGAATAGGAACAGGACAAATGTAACACTGGAGAGCTTTTGATGGATCTGGCCAAGGATGGGTCTGGGGATGGAGCCAATGTTTTCACTGAAAAAGAGGCTGGTATGATCATGCCAACTACCACTCACTCAGAACCAAGTACTGTCCTGCCAACCGTCACAATCAAAGAGGCCGGTACCATTCCACTAACACTGATCAACTCAGGGGCCGGTACAACCCCAGTGATGTCTACCAATCCAATGGAGAAGAGAACCCAAACCCCTGAGCAGCAATCCACTCCATCTCACAGCTCGGGTTAGTTAGTGTTGGTATGTGATTTGGATATCAACACTTGCGGGAGTTACAGGTAGGAGTTGGTTTCAGGACAGCGTGCAGACTTTGCAGGATGTGGGAATGGCATGAGACTTTGGTATAATGGTGGAAGCATTATTTAGGATGATCTAGAAGCGGTCTGAGGTGTTGTGATGGCGGGTGAGGTGGCATGGTTTTGGTGATATGATATCAGTTTGTGGTGTGTAAGGTCATGCACAATAATTCAGATAAAAGATGGGATCATGAGAAAAGATTCAAGGGTACAGACAAACGGCATATAAAGGGAGGTTGTTGGTATTGGCGGATTTCCTTTTGTTCACTGCTTACTCATTCTCTTCAATAGCTAAGTAGTGTACAACTTTGAAACAGCTTCAACACTCGTCTTGCCTTGTTTTTTGGATATGCACTTTGAGTTCTTGGCATTGTGTGGATCCCTCATTATTGTTACCAATATGACATATATTCAACCCTGTCTGTTGCACTCCAAGCAGTGAATAAAGTAATTCCCACAATCTCACTGAGAATGAAGAATATGTGAGCTACTATGTAGATTTGCTTTGCCACCACCTGGACTGCAAGTATATCGTCGCTGATGAACAAATGATATCGAGATACCATGCGAGTAGAATGCGAAACATAGCCCAACCCATCCACCAATGAACATCAAATGCAGACCCTGAGTTGTTTATAGATGGCCAGGAACAAATTTCAATGGCTGTATACACAATCCCTGAGGAGATAGTTTGATTGGCAGTTGGCTTGGCACTGTCTGGAACTTCACAACAGGACTTGGGCACAGCAACACAGATACAGAGAGAGGCAGAAACAAGCTGGTTTGCAAGCAGTGAGAGTGTATATGTTTTTTCTTTGGGTTTATGTTGTTCCTTTGGGTTTGTATGTTTCCTTTGGGTTTATGTAATTTTTATGTTCTTTCACATCAGAAAAATGTATTTGAGTAACTGGGAGCCTCCTGGAGTGTAGGAGAGAATGTGGAGTGTAAACTTAGAAGTGTCAATTTCAGGGGAGCATCAGACTGTGGGAAGGCATTCTGGCCAGCCTTCTGAGCAACATGGTGTAAAGCGGGAGGAATCCACTCAAAGATACGCTCAACTAGATGTATCCTTTCAATGTATCCCTCTATCTCATCTCACTATCGGACTTGATATTGGACCTGTACATGCACTAGTAGCAGGTTGACTTCAAAGCTTCACTCAGGCGCAGAAATTAATCAGAATAGAACAATTGTAGAATAGCATTCCAATCTGAATATATTAATAAGGCTTGTTCTCTGTTATGGGAAGGTGGCCCTTGATACCAGCGGAGAATTGAGAGGTTTTTATACCTCTTCTCTCTGTGCTCTAACTGCTAATTCGAAATATGCTGTTCTCTAGATAAATGATCCCTAGCCTCTAGTCATGTGGTTCCCTTGCTCTGATACCCTGTCGGCCAGAACTTCCACTGAGCAAATGCTATCTCTTCAATCCTCCAGTGTGTTGGGACACAAAGTATCCTTCTGATACAGATCTCCCAACTGATTGGTATCCATCCGGCTGTCGTCCTCCGGATCATCTGCCTCTTTGTACCATTCAATAGCCTTCCTTCATATTGTGCTCAAGTATCTCCATCCCGCTGGCCATAGCTGATAATAGGGGTTTTCCTCAGCAGTGGTGATGATACATGAATGAATCGCAGAGAGTACATGCGGCTACTACCACTATGGTAGTCATATGCAAAACACCTGCCGCTCTAAGATGACATGATGTGTGTCTGCCAAGTGGTATTTAGTGGGATCACACTTGGGCCATGTGTCAATCAATTGGCGACGAGCACGCTTGCGCTCATGAATTCACTTATGATAATGCAATTATGTCGCCATTACTGGGAAGTGAAAAACCTTCAGCAGTGCGCACAATTATTGGCCACTTCCACTATATCCTATCTAGCAGGACATCACACAGTTAAGTTGCGCATACACAGAATTACGTGTGCAGCAGACATAACGCAAACTGCAAGTAAGAGGGATCTGCAAGCCCACGCAGTCAGTGGTGGGAACACGTTGCGTCACTCCCCTGTCTACAGAAGGTCGAGCCCTATGCATGCGGTGTCTGAGGGATTATTGGCATTGGCTTAAGATAAGAGGCCAGAAGCAACCCTGCTCATTGGTTTGAGTTAGTATGCATTGCAACGTCATACTGCTTCAGTCTTGTCGGGCTGATGTGTGATATTCGACGTTGGAGGAGCATCGGTTGGTCGCCGATTATGTCTCTGATGGAATGCCGAATAACCTGATACAGGCGAGGCAATTAATTCTCAAGAGCTATTGATATATAGTATGATAAGCACTGATAAGACTACAAGTCGTCAGATGTTCCAACTACTGAACAAATGAGAAGCAAGATGTCAAAGTTGAAGTTATGAGTTGTCATTATGTGCATTTGATATCATGACATGGGGATGGCCTGTAATGAGGGCGCAACGCCTTGAAACAACTCATACATGAACACGATAACCAAAGGGAACTCATGCCACTCTCAATGAGGCACTCAAGATGTTCTTGGAGATAAGTTATCTGGCAATGATGGTGTAATAGCGAGATTCTGAAGTCAACCATCAACTGATGGTCCGTCTATACAGAACTCACATTGTCACAGCAATGAGAAGAAGAAGCTCTCGCAGCAAACAGTCAGAAACCTACCAGCGAAGAAAGAACCTAAAATATTATTGCGTTTTTATGATACCTATACCAATATTATTATTATAAAATATTATCAGCTTTTTGTAGCGGCAGCACCACACCTCAGATGAGTATTACCTTTGAAAAGGATGCCGACGTATTGCTGTGGACTTTTGCGAAATTGTGAGCTACATTCCAACCATGATAATATATACTCACCGCTCAGTGTATTTGGTGGATAGCTGAATTGGTTCAGCCGGAACCGGCATTACAACATGTTCTTGAATATCAGCAATTCCCTTCGGAAGAATTAAATGAAAGTGTGCCTGAGGAAGAATGTACAGGAAACCTCGATAGAGAAATATCATCGATGCCTCGGGATTTTCAGCGACAATCAGTATTTTCTGAATTCGAAGTTTCAGCCACAAGTCAATATCAGGCTGATCCCTGAAGATGTACATGGAAAGGAAGAGTCAATCCTTTACAAAAAATGAAGACACAACTTAAGGCCGAAAGGAAGAACTTATGATGTCGACAGTATGAGCCAGGGAATTAAGGAAATATATGTATTGTCAACATTGCTTGACACCCTGATTGGATCTGGTTACAATATTCCTTGAAGCTTCAGAAAGCGAGATATCCTTTTGTCCTCTTGCATATTTGATTGCAATCGATTACCAGTTCACTTGGTCTGGAGATATGTATAACAAAAGAATATGGAATCTAGGACCGAGCATAAGGAACTGTACTTGAGAGATAAGCACCCCCCTAACAGCTGATGCCAATCGAGAATTACCTCATATAGAGGTGATGATTGCTGGCACCATTCAATATCTTTGTCCATAGAGAATATCGCGATGTGTGTTTGCATTATATTAAGACACCATTGCAACCGTGACAACATTCGTGGATGGGTGGTGACGATGTGGTCAAGGGATTTTTGCCTGGCAGTCATTGGTGTTGTGATAGTGCTGGCTTATAATTGATCAACCTTAATCAATCACCATGTTGAAATTGTGATGCTTTTGAAGCTTATTTGGACACTATCTAAGAGGGCCACAAGGCCAATATATGTGAGAGTGTAAGTACGGCTGAATGCCATCATCCCGGATCACAGTCAACAGTCATCTCCGGCCACATGAGACATCACCCTCTCCGGCCATAGGAGACATCACCATCTCCGGCCATACGAGACATCTCCGTCGCCGGCCATACAAGTCATCTCTGCTCCGGCCATTCAAGACATCTCTGCTCCGGCCATACGAGACTCATCTCCTGCTGAGACCTGTATATGCAACACTTTCCCCTCTTGCTATGCTGCATGGAGCAAGAAAAACAAACAACAAACAAACACACAAATAAACAAATGATGCCCATAGTAGCCTCCTTAAAACCCTGTGTGGCATGTGAGCAGGGAAAGAGTACTGCCATAGCCTGAGGATGACCATTCATATGAACAAAGAAATCCGTATTCTTACAACCTCCAATTGACCTCCAAATACCATGAACCCATTGCTTTTGTGAACTTCGTATGCTTATATTTAGTAAGTGCTTTCGTTAGTATATCCGCCGCATTTTTGTCTGTGTTTATGTAGGAGTAGCTGACTATTCCTGTCAATGCAGATCTCGACTGTTGTGCTAGCAAATGTCAATATGCTTAGTTCGAGCTTTGATGATTCCCATGGTATTGAGAGTGAGAGCACCTTGATTGTCGCAATTGATTGGCAGCGGTAGTGAGTCTTTGTTGTGAATGTCATTCTGTAATTGAAGTAACCATTTCGCTTCTCAAAAGGCCTCCAAGCATGCGATGAACTCGGCCTCGAGAGTTGACCCGGCGATGAGACTTTGCTTTCGCGACTGCCATGAGATAGCTCCATTGCTGGCGAGAAACACATGGCCTCCCTGAGATTTGCGGTCCGCGCTGTCATTGGCCCAATCGGAATCTGAGTACCATAGAAGACTATTGCTGATGTTGATGTCGATGCAATTGTGGTCGAAGTGTAGCGAAAAATCGGCTGTAGATTTGAGATACTGAAGGACGCTCTTAGCAGTGGTCATATGGCTGGTGAATGGCTGCGAATTGTCATGAGCAAAAGCAGCGACCGCATACGAGATATCTGGCCGAGTTGCAAGTGCTGCATACATTGGTGATCCCACGACTGCCTGATAGTCTGTGATATCATCTAATTCGTTCTCCCTCCGATCCTCGGCCAAGTCCAACTCTACATTGGGGTGCATGTGCGGCGAGACACTCTGAGTATGCTCCATGCCGAATTGTCGGAGGATTCTGGTGATATTGGCTTTCTGACCAAGACTGATCCCGGTACCATTGTGGTGTATCTCGATTCCGAGGAATTCGCCCACCGGGCCGAAGTTTGTGATCTTATATTTCTCTAAGATTATTGCCTTGACCTTGATTGCCGCTATGGTGGCAGTCTCCAGATATGACATGGAGATATTATCAACATACAGAAGTATTAGAATACCATTGCTCTGGAGATAGAGGTTGGGGTCGGCTGAAGACTGTGAACCGAAGGGAGAGTAGAACAGCATTGATATCAGTGTGCCATAGCCATGGAGCGTGTATAAGGTGGTAGAGAGCATTCCTGAGTCTGACAGTGATCTTTCGTGCGATGAGGCCCTCTGGCCATCCTCCTGGCAAAGTCATATAGATGTCGTCATTGTCAATTTCAGGGTTTAAGAAAGCAGCAACTACATCCAAGTGGTCAATATTCCATCCGTATCTCCTGATGAGAGGGATGAGATACCGAAACGTAGTTAGCTTCCCAACAGGGGCATAAGTGTCACCGAAATCCATCTGCTCATTTCCCTTTATGACTAGCCATGCTTTGTACCATATAGACCCGTCAGGATTGTGTTGAGTCTTGTAAACCCACTTAGAGCCAATCGGCCTGGCTTTCAGTTGCTGTGCTTCCTGGGAGTTGAGAGCTGGGAAGTTGTTATTGAGCAGGATTGACGTGCTTTCTTCTTCCATGGCTCTTTTCCAATGATTTCGTTGAGGGCTTTCCATAGCTTCCGCTTAAGTAAATGGATCTGCTGCGGATGCTGTCAATCCTTCTGCGGAGGCTTTACCTTGACTTCTTGTAACACGACTCCCTATTTGCCGAGCTGGAGCTGGAACTGGAACTGGAGCTGGAGCTGCTGGTGGTACTTGGCTTGATTTCTTGATTGCAGCTGCCGAACGCTGGGCAGTCTGATCCTCTCCACGGAGGCGCTGGCTGAGGTGATGTGTTCTGCATCAGCTGCCGAACGCTGGGCAGTCTGATTATTACGGTGGAGGCGCCGGCGGTGGGCATTTTCTGCTTCCTCATTAGGAGCTTCATGCATGTGAGATGTGGATCTCTTACCTGACTGCGTAGGCTGAGTGTCTTGTCTTCGGAGAGGCTCATTTCTGGTATCTGTTTCCTCGATGTATTCCTTGACTTTTGATAGTCCAAACATATCGGTATCGATTTCATTCCTTCATGCAGGCATAACATGTGTGCATTTCTCTCTTCGTCGAAGATGACTCCTGATTGGGCTTTCACCTTCTGGAATTCGGGATCCCATATCCTCCACAATAGTTTTGAGTTCTGTGTGTACCATCCCATCATGCAAGGTTTTGATCTTGGGCCGAATTTGCCTTGGCGTTGGACTTTGGGGATGACTCTGCTGGCATAACATCCGAATCGGCGTAGGTTGTGGAGAGAAACTTGATACGATATCTTGTTACCGTCGGCATCATGCGTAGGTTTTCCAAATCCATGCAGCATTCCGCATGGTGTTTCGTACGGTGTTTGATAGCCATCTCGGTCACTTCTTTTCAGGCCTTCATCTGGTGATCTCTGATAGAAACAGACCGAGGTATTCACTGCTTCTCCCCAGAACTGAACTGGAGCCAGGGAGTCTATCATCATCGCCCGGGCCTTTTCAGTGATTGTACGGATCATGCGTTCGGCAACTCCATTCTCATGGTGAGCTGATGCAGGGCATGGCTCGTATGGTGTACCGCCAGCCACGAGGACGTATCGGAAGGTCTTATTGTCGTATTCAACCCATCGATTGTCGCACCGGAATCACTGGATCTCCTATCCGATTGAGTCTACTGGGGCCTGAAATGACTAGTACGTGGAGGTGCAGGTCTCGGCATTCTCATTAGGGAGTAGCCATACGGATGTGTACCTCGTGTTGTTGTCGAATGAATAGTATACATTATGGATTGTCTCCGAAGGTTGGTGTGGAGAAGGGACCACACACATCCGAATGTACAAGTTGAAAGGGCTTCGTAGTGTGCTTGACTGGTACTTTGATGAACCTTTGTTTGTGCTTGGCCTGGATGCAGACTGTGCACATAGAATCATCGTGTGTATATCCCTCAACTGTTGGCATTATGGCAGTAGGATTCAATTGAGCTAGTCGTTGGTGGCATAGTCTTGACTTTCGAACAGAGCAAGCTGGTGGAATTGTAGGTGCGATCTCTGAAGACTCGATTGTAGGTTCATTGATGATTACTCTTGGAAGTGAGCAGTCTCTCTTTCTCTTTTTCCCGCCCTCGGTAGTCGATGATAGGAGTGCGGTTGCGTGGACTACTATATATATGCCATTGACTAGATTTCCGGCGAGAGTACAAGAAGATGGCGAAGTTATGGAGCATTTTCCATCCCGAAATATAGTCGTATGCCCACCCAAATCCAATTGCTTGATAGATAGAAGGGATCATCGAAAAGTAGGAGTATGGAGGGCTTTGACTTGATCGCCCTGTATGATGTTGATGAAGCCATAATGCGTGGCGGTGACTGGATTGTCGTCTCCGAGGTCGATTACTATAGGAAGTGAGAGGGTTTTGAACGTTGGGAAGCTGCTCTGGTCATTGCGAATGTGGTGTGATGCTCCGGAATCAATGACCCACTTCGGAGCTACGGCGGCAGCGATAGCACAGCCGGTTGGTCAGAAGCAATCGCAGTCTCCGGTCGTAGCGAGGGCTGCTGTAGCAGTGGCTTTCTTCAATTTCCACCACCCCTTTATACATTTGTAGGAGACGCAATCGACTTTGACGTGGCCTTAGAGCCCGCACTGGACGCAAATGCGCTCATCATTTCCATTGTTTCCTCCCTCCTGCATGCGTTTGCGCTTTCTGCATGCATCTGTAGTATGGCGGTCAAGGTGGCAATTGGTGAACTTACTTTCGTGACTGTCTCCGGATCCACTGTTTCCACCGTGTTCACCGCGTTCACCGCGTCCACCGCGTCCTCCGCGTCCACCACGCCCTTGCCCAAGGCATTGGCCTCGGCCCCGGTAGTCGCCACTTGTGAGAAATGGGCGGCCCACATGGATGCATCTCCGAGTTCTTTGGTGATGCTGGCTGTAGTTTCTTCTTCTAAGAGAACATGCATGGCTTCTTCGGGTGTTGATAAGGGCCTTGTATGCTTTAAGACCATTGATATCATCGCCTACTTGGATGGCAGTGATGTGAATATTTGCGTGCGGAAATCTCGATCGGTTATGGCATCATCGGTATGGTCCAGCTGTATGCGGTAGTTACTGAGCTTGGTGAAGTATGATGGACATGCTTCGTCGTCCTTAGGTCGGCAAGCACGGAACTGGCGAATGATGTCCTGTTTGCCACTATAAGATCTGGTGGTGTCCAGGCTGGTTCCTAGCATATTCCACATTCCGAGAGGGCTTCCCATTCCCTTGACTATGCGCCATACTTCGGGGGAACAGGAAAGTCTGATCATAGACGCTGCTTCAGCTGCCTTAGCCTTCCAATCATCATAGTTGTCATGGTGGTCAAAATCTAGAGGCTGAGGTTCAGGGTCATCTCCGGTGATGATTGCATGTGCTCTCATGGCTGATAGGATGAGTATCATGTTGTCTCTCCATTCGTCATAGTTTGTGTGAGTGAGCTTAGGAATGTCACCCCACCTGCTTTTGTTGAAAGCTGATTCCGAGGAAGACATCGTAAGATCGTGGTGTTGAGTTTCGGTGTTGTTTATGCGGTTGTTGCTACGCGGACGAGGCGTAGAGTTGTGGAGGCTCATGTCAAGATCGTGAAAGAGATCATAGGAAAGATCACGAAATTTTCAGATAGTAGCAATATCCGGGCTCATAAGCTGTTGAAATTGTGATGCTTTTGAAGCTTAATTGGATAATATCTAAAAGGGCCACAAGGCCAATATATATGAGAGTGTAAATACGGCTGAATGCCATCAGCCCATATCAGAGTCAACATTCATCTCCAGCCACACACAAGACATCACCGTCTCCGGCCATACGAAACATCACTATCTCCGGCCATACGAGTCATCACCTTCTCAGGCCTACAAGACATCTCCGCTCCGGCCATACAGGACATCTCCGCTCCAGCCATACGAGACTCATCTCTGGCTGAGACCTGTATATGCCACACACCATATCACAGCCCAATCAAGTGATCATTCATGACCCGGGAACCGTCAACAATCCCAAAGGTGTAACACTCGGATCCCTGATAACTGGTACAGGAGTACCACAAGTGTGAGTTTAGTAGGTTTTGGGGATATATCAGAGCGCCAACCTGAACATTAGGTGCACCTGGCAGTTTTGCTGCACCAACGTGGGAATACCAAACAAAAATTGAAGAATGCCTGGATTCTTATGAACATACAGTTGTAGGTCTGGAGGGGTTGTCTGAGACTTTCCAGATGCACATGAACATCGATTACCCTCAATGGTAAATATGATGCATGTATTATTGTTCATTATTACTTCTAAATCATGCTTATACAAGCTATCATGTTGTTCAACATTCTATTTTTTGCCTCGCAGCTTTAAGGAACCAGAGAAATAGGCAACTGATCCAAACCTGAATGCAGGTACACCAAAACAATAATGCAACTAAGCAATAGAACGATATTAATGAAACATCATATCAATGTTATCTGCTACTTCTCGCATCTCAGCCGGGCTGACTAAGGCTGGAACATACATTTCACCAACAGTCCAATCAAGCTCGAAGTGCTGCTTGCATGTACTGATAATTCGTACGTGGCGTGCGGATCAATTAGAATTCCAATCTAATTTGGCTCAATTTATAATATTATTTAATGGTGCAATGGGATGTTAGCTAGCTGCAAATCTAAATTGGCATTTGAAATCCAATATGATATATTGGAAGGAATATGGGGAGTAACTACCAAGAAAAGAGGAGCACCAGATGGGGAGTGCTGTGTGAAATCGAGAAGTACACAGAAGGTGTTGGAGGAGAGCAGAATGAAGTAGAACAGAGCCAATCTTTGCTGAGGAGTGCTGATGGGGATTGAGGAGAACCTACCCCAGCAGAGGAGCACCCCTACTGCCAGAAATGCACCGAAATGGCGGGGTGTTGAGCATTGAATGAAATAGAGGAGCTCCAATCATCTCAAAGTTAGTGTGATGGTGATTGTAGATTCCATATCCCACAAGAGAAGTACCACAACAGACGAGGGGAAAGCAGTGAGGAATGAAGAATTGGAGCCACAATCCAGACCAATGGGTGCTGGAGGTCATTAAAGTGCGGCCACTGTCCTGGCTGCACAGCATCGAAAGGGGGGTATTATGTGCAGAATGAAATAGTAGAGTGCCAATCCAGACAGAAAGGATTAAGGAGCTCCCATCCAAGCTCAGGAGTGCCAAAAAAGCAAGAATTAAGCGAGACACAAAATAAAACACTGTCAATTGAGGCGATGGAGTACCGATGGGGAAATCAGGAGAGCCTATCCTGGCAGAATTGTGCCACATGGGGCAAGGGGTATGAAGCGGCCCACAAATGTATGATTGATGAGTGCAGTAGTTTCCCAGTGCAAAAGTTATCAAAGGGGATGTGCAAAATGTACTTCAATAATCATTAGGACAAAACATAACCTTATCCACATTTCCACTGGCATATTCTGACTGTGCAAAATGAATAGCTGTGGCCACCAGCACTAAAGGCTGCAGAGCGAGAGGTTGAAAGAACTGTGATATAGAAGGCTGGCACTCCAAGCTATTGGCAGTGAAGAAGAATTGATGGTAAATTAAATCCAGAACTTCCATCAGGTTGAACTATGATTTCTAATCATCCACAACTGTTGAGGGATAAGCATCATCAAACAGGAGCTCGATCTCGATAGCATGGATGCAGAACTCAGTCTCAGAGCCAACATCCAATCAGTGACTACTGACCACAGTTTGACCAACCCCTGGTACCAACAGTCCTCAAGTAGTACAAATCTTCATTTTTCACTGTGTATATTTTGAAGCATAGTGAATATTGTAAGTTTGATAGAGGAGGATTAAACAGAATTCAAAACTTCCAGCTTCACATGTTTGCAGATGTATTGGGAGAGCTGCATCACTGGGCAATCAACACACAGTTCGTGTACCCACAGGAGTATCTGCCACTGCCTGCTGCAAATTGTAAGCTTTAGTTGGTAGTTTCGAATCTTCTTCAACCATCGAGTACTGCTTATTGGATAATATTAGGAGAGTCTTGGTAAATACAATTGCCTACATAAACCTTTTCACTACTGCAAAAGTGGCCTTTTGGTGTTGGGGAATGTTCTGATATCCTCAGGCCTTGGATTGTAGAACATTGCGATATCCACTAGACTTGGGTGGCAGGAGAGTCTGGATGGGTGGTGCACCATCATACTCGGAAAATTTGTTGAGGAGGGTCAACTGTTGGCATTTAAGCTATGGTGGTACCATTGCCCCAGTTGGATTTCCGGAATTTGAAAGCAGAGGGTGTGCCATGGCAGTATCAGCATGGCTGTGTTTCTTGGGCAATGGATACTTTGTAGTTCATATTGACTTATCCTGGCACACCTAGCCTACAAGTAGGACCTCCTGTTGGAAATCCAAATCATCTTCTTCACTGTGCAATGATCAGGTGCACTTTCTGATATCGTCACTTTCATCAACACCACTTACCTGGTCAGTATCATCATTCTCCTGCATTCATGACATCAGAGACATTAGTCATCTGCAATTGAATTCATGAAAGCAGATGGTGATAATGCAAACATTTCATGGACAATGAAGATTGGCTGTTTTCCTAAATGCAAGTGCTCTCTCAAGGTGTGCTTCTTAATTCTTCTGTAATTAGTGAATTGTCACCTGGCTGGATGCAGGTTCCATTTGCTGGAATGATGATAGATATTGGAGAATGTAGAAGACAGAATATAACTGTTGAATATAAGGTTCAGTGCAATACAATAATAAGGACGATCGGGTGAGAAGACGCACAAGGTTGTGGAGGACATAATTCGAGGCGCACTTTGAAATGGGTCAAAATGGATAACTTCAATTGTTCATATATATATCAAGAACAGCAGTCCAGTAATGTAATTTAGCTTGTTGTCCAGTGCACTGGAATAGATGGATTCCTAATGCCAAATGTTGGCACTCCTATCAACTACACTAAGTATGGATGCACGAATTGGAGGTTTATTTAGGCAAATACTCATAGAATAGAACCAGACCCACCTGAACCAGATACACTGGAAGAATACTTGTGAAATTAATATGGTTTGTATTATTAACTAACCCTAGATGCTGCCCAAATAAATCACTGGGAACCTCAAGGAGAGCATGTGCCCTGGGATATGACTACTCAAAATATGGTAAGTATGCGTAAAAGTTCGAGGATTGAAGGTGACCGTATTGTATTGCATTGTTACAGCATTGAGTGGCTGCAGCACTCGACAGATTTGGAACCTTTTGAGTGACAGCTGAGTTGCAAGGTTCATGCAGAGTGGGTTGAACATGGAGGAGAAATATGAATCTCCATATGTGGTATATTGGCCGGAATGACACATGTATTTTCATGATATTGTATTGTTTCATGATGCTGCAGCTGTGTTAGTAGTCTATAGGGCAATATCATAAGCATAACATCTATTTGAAGTGTTCATCTGGGCTATGTCTGGTGAATAACCTTCACATAAATGTTGCAGTTAATGGAGGAGGGAGAGAATTTAGTGCACAAAGAAGAGAGACAGGTAAAGAGAAAGAATGGTAAGCTATAATGGATGATTCAGGGGTAATCTTACTGATTTAAGTACTTGTCAATGCCAAGACTGTTAACATATGGGTAATGAATATTCACTCACATTTGGATATTTTGCGTAGTATGCAGTAAATTTTACACTGTTAAATGACATATTCATTATGAGTCTCACTACTAGAAGGTTGACTTGAAAAAAAAATTGGCATTGAAAGCTATATATGATGATGGTATGAATGCATAGTGAGATGACATGTCACAGTGGGCAGAGGAATGATTATACACATGCTGTTCTGGGGAATTGAGGTGTACTGAGGGTTGAATGGTTATGTTGGATTCAATGCAAACGCTGCGATAGCAGGCTCACCTTGCTCTGAGAGTCGATTGCACTCTTAGAAGCTGTCCTTGCTCCTCTTGAGCTTTCAATAGTCTCTCTTTAGAATCTGTCTTGTTGGGAATTGGTTTAGATAATGAATTTCAGATATGAGTTTTGGCAGCCCAAATACATCAAGTCAAAATCCTGTGAAGTCTGCACCAAAGAATTGACAACATAGTCCTTCTGGAGTAAGTGCAGTACATGGGGCGAGCAGGAGTTGCCGGCCTGCCATCTGAAGAGTGGTAGAGCAGAATATGTCCATAAGATTGTTGCTCTCAAGCTCCACCTCTTTTAATAGAGCTCAAACTAGCAGAAGCTATTTTAGGATTCGAAAGTATAGGACCAACGTACTACTCAGTCAATATCGAGCTAAGTGCGCTTACCAATGGCCATGGCTGTGCATTTATGGTGCTGTATATAGTGGCTACCTTCATCCATTATACAACTGACATGGAGTGGACAGTTCAAGGCATTATGACGGTGGCCTATACATACTAATAATGGATCAATTCATATATTAGCCGAGCCTGGGAGGGATCAGCCGTCTTCCCTGAAATGTATAGTATCTTGTTGGATCACAAGCTGTGTTTGCTGGTTCTACTGATTCAAAGTCAAAGAAAACATGATGAGCATAAATGAAATGAAAATATAAACTACACTACAGACTAGGTATAAGTAGTTCAGTGGCTAATTTGTCCTTCAAGAGGCATGCTTGGGCTGGATTACAACTTCCATGATCAATCACAGCTTGTCCTTAATGACTTCATACCATTCCAAGAACCTCGTACTGAACTGGATTGCAGATTTCAGTTGTACCTGAACTTTGATGATATGCCAGGAAATACCCTGCAGTGGACGCTGCAGCTGAGCCAACAATTGGCAACCTGTGTCCGATCAACACACTCTGGGATACAGAGCTGACCTGTGCCTGAACTTGTAACCTACATGTGCAAAAGCCATGGCGTTGGCACAGATAAGCAAGCCATGTCTCCTATTGGGGCATAGGTACTCAATATTGCCTAGGCAGTATTCATTGCCTCCTGGGATTGGCATATTTGCAGTGTGGGATCAGTGATAATAATAATTAAGAGAGACGCCAAGAATTCTCCGGTGGATCTGAACGTCGATTATATGCCAGCAGAAGTTATATGGCAGGAGAAGCAGTGGCTTTGCCATTAATCAGCAAGCTGTGTCTTATATTGTGACACAGGTACTCAATATCGCCTTGACAGTGTTTATTGCAAAATTGAATTTGCAAATCTGCAGTGCTGAATATGTCATAATGACACTCAAGACATAAGCCAATTATTTTCTGGTGCACCTGGACTTTGATCATATGCTAGCAAAAGCTGTAGCTTAACCATGACTTAGCAAATTCGTATTTCATATATTGCCACAAGTACCCAATATCATCTAGACTATCATTCTTGTCAAATGTAATCACTATATATGAAGTGCTGTCTGTCATAATGACACTAATGATATACTGAGGATTCTCCAGTACATCTCAAAGTCATTGAATTTTACATCTTGTATTCTTTCAAGATCGAAATTCTTACCAGGTCTCAGCCTTTTGGTCCATCCCAAATTTCCAACCAACTGAAGATCACAACCCTTTCGCTGGATTTTATCCCATTATTGCATTCATGATATTTTGCATGAGGTTGGTGAGCCTGGAACTTGTAATCGTAGCTTGTGACTTGACTATATTCCATATTTGTCATTAATATGAATTAAAAACACCAATGAAATCCCACCCTAACTGTTTCTGATTTTAGAAACAACTATTCCAACATCAGAACTTTGATTCACTTCAAAATGACAGAGAGGAATGATTTACTTATCCAGTAAAGTGTGCCTTACAAATGACCATTTTTGACTATGTGTATTTGTTAAGAAGATTAGGTTGGTTGAATGTCTCAAAAGGAGTACCATAATTCGCTGTCCCAGCAATCTAAGATGATGGTTTCTCAGACAGCAATGTGTGTCAAGTCTCTATCAGCCATGTTGTATGGTCGGCACAGGACTCCAGCATCCAGTGAATCCTGAATGTCTTGATGTTTGGTAGATTCATCAAGCTGTACTGGACTCTCATTTGCACCACTCTAGAGCGTTGGTGATGATCACCTGGGTGGTTGTCATAGCCACCAGGCCACATATTCAGTAACCATATTTGTGGAACTCTGTTATGCCCTAGCCAGATATTTTGTGCAAATGTCCGGTGCTGCCGATTTATTACGCAGAACTTTTGAGTTACTACCACAGGGTGTGCTACTATAGGATGTGGGCTTGTTCTCCCCACTTAAGGTGTAGTTATGAATGCAGAAGGATTTGGTGAATCATGGAAGTTCAGCTGCATTTCACCGGGTTCATTGTTGCCCATTTCTGCATACATGTCCAATACATCCACATGATCCCCAAAATACTTGGTTAGCCACCAGTTTCAATGACGAATTTGGCCAGAAAGAGGACAAAAGAGCCCAGCCTTTTGGGCAGTGCATGCACTGGAGAGTGAATTGTCATTGCACTTTGGTTCCAGAAGAAATGGTGCACTCATGGTGTCACTTTAGTCATGTTCGGGATACTCCACAGGTGTGTTGACAACCATTGGCAGAAATCTCTCTCTCAGCATTCTGACAATTGAAGAATCCTCTGACACATTTAATAGCCATCCCTTGTACCATAGTTCTGAAATGTCATTGAAATCCTCGGCGTCTCCTACACTAATAATCGTCATGCTAGCCACTATCTATAAACCCTCCAGGCTTTTGTATCACCATGTATGGTGTATCTTTCCACAGGTATCTTCAGCTTGCTTGGTCATCCACAATCAGCTCCAGAAAGATGAGGCATGCATTCTCTTTTGGTATCCAATAATGTGGCTTTCAATTGGCTAGTGTCAATTCTGACCACCTTCTTATTGCCCAGCACTTTGAAATCTCTTTAAGCTGCTCAGCAACATCCTATCGGGCTTCTTTGTGTTCAGTCCGGATCACATGCAAGAAACTCTACACTGTGCAATGCATTGTCTCTGCACTATTCTTTTCCATCCCAGTATCATTCTGTGGATCTTCAGGCACACCTGAATACAGCCACATCGTCTGATAACACCAGTCATAGTGTGAATGGCATCCCAGCATTGCTGTGACTTGTTGTTTCAATACAATTCTTGTGTTAATCGCAATTTGCCAACCAACTCTGTTTTTCATCTTGTTCCAATGGGATTCATCAGCAATCCCAATACTTCATTCACAGAATGTGAGCTGGCTGATGCTTGATGGTTTGGCTCTGGATGTTCAGGCATCATTCGAAGTAAGGTAGATATTCCATCTGGTTTCCAGCTGTTCAATACCAGTAGTCAGATCCTCATTGGTGAGATTCACATTCTCCATATCCACAAAGGTCTCATGTTTGAAATAAGTTGCATATGTCATCTCGTTGATGACACTCTTGAATTTCTCTGCCACTCCAACCATTATGATGACCAGGATTCGTTCATATGCTGAAGTACCCACTGGATGCCCAAGAGAAGGAGTTGTCTATATTACCAAAGGACGGTAGGGAACTAAATTGAGACTGTGCAATGGATACCACTCCCATTCATCACTGACAATCTCAGGATAGTGATTCTACGTCATCTCCACCCACTCTTCAAAGGTATTACCCCACAACACTCTCAGCGGCAACCCCATAACAACCTTCATGGTCAGCAATTTGCATATCATAGCTGCTGCCACTGTGTTAAAAGTCTTGCCTAGACCCATTTCATCTGACACCAGCGCTCCTGGCATGTCTCAATCCCAAACCCATCTCCTCACAATGAACCTTATTGCCCAAACCCGGAGAGCCAGAAAGTTACTCTCAGGCAGGCCGGGGTAAGAATAGTTGTTGCCAGAGACTCGGTCAGCAATCAAATGACAAATTGGATACCCACTCCGCAGCGAGACTGACTTGTCAAAACACTGATATTCAAATTGCTTGTGGATTGAATTGAGAATAGTGTTTAATACTGAACTGTTATTATCTTGATTGAAGACCTCCTCACCATCCTCCAATGGCTCCTAAACCTCCCTTGCACATGTGTCTATTTTCATTGAATCCTCAATGTTTTCTTTCAGTTGCTCTAACATATGCTGGGCTGATGGGCTTAATGTCTGGCACTTCTGAAAATCATTGGAATGTTAGATATTTGATAGACAAGCAAGTATTGGAATGAATATATATGTGTTGAATACAATTAATTATATTCTTGCAATTAGAACTTACATTAATACAAGTATCATCCACATGCACACCATTCTCCTGTCCCTCCACTCTTCCACACTCTTCGGAACCTTCCAAAGTCTATGTTGAATAATTAGCAGAGGGGCATAGCAAGCCTTAATACAGCTAGCGGGGATTATCTTTGCCTGTCTATTGATATGCTCAGCAATCTCCTTCCATGTAGCTCTCCTCATTTCTACCAATAATATCTTCAAATTGTATTCCTTTTTCATTGTGAAAGCTTTTCAAAGACAATAGTTGTGGAGAATCTGCCCATGAATAGGGTCATCCATCATTTGCCCATCTTTGTATAATCCAATATACTCTTCATCCGATTCATCCTGCTCCAAGGTCCACTTGAAGGTTGATTTAAGAACATAAGGCTCTTCTGGGCTTGCATTTTTGCTGATGAACTGAATCAGCTACTCCTTATTTGTCGCTTCTGTGCATGGGGCTTGGGGTTGTTTGTGCGACATGAGGTAATCGTTGCCATTTGACACCCAGTGAATCACAGCCATAAATATTGAATTTGGCAACTTTGCAAAGTTTTCTGTCACTTTTTTGCTCAGATGCTCACCCAGATCTGTTGTGTGTTGCGTATCTCTTCACCTTCGCTTTTTGCATGAGTTGAGAATGATCCTTTCACACTTCAAAAAATTCATCTTGAACTACTGTCATCAACTCGAATCAGCTGTATCACACTATTCGAATGTTACCCAGTTCTGGAATATCACTGCGAATTTAGCAACTATTATCTCGTTGTGGAGACATCCATCTCGAAACTGTCTCAAACTGTTCTACCACGACATAATGCGATGTAGGGAGGATGTTCAGGTGGAGTAGAGCTGGAAGATGTTTGCCAACAAACAGGATTGTTTGCTGGCAGTCGTGGAGGCACTCTAAGTGTACCTGGAGATGATGCCTCTTGTCCTGAACACTGTGGGCGGGTGACCATTTGACAGCTGCCATCCCTGCCTTGGTGGAGGTTATATCTATGCAATGGTGGCTTAAAACTTGGAAATTCATAGCTTGTACTGGAGTTTTGGTGTGAACAATCTGTCATGTTGAATGGACAGTAGTGATACAACTGCAGAGCACCTGGAAATGGCTACTGTGAAGGTGGGCAACCATACACATGCAAGGGATGAAATTGATAGGTGTGTTTCCCAAATGAACTGTCTTTGTGGGTAGCAGTTTGTGAACGATTATCTGACCATCCGAAATTGTCCTCAGTGTGAAGTTGTGTGGCAAATAGGCCACCCAAGGGAGCCATATTTGCTGTCTTTGGTGGAGATCCATTCGTTGACAGGCTCTTTGGACACAGATCATAGTAAACTACTCTCGATGCAAGATGTGATGCAGAATCAATTAGTGAATAGTTGAGTAATGTGTAGGTAGCAGTGATCATTGGCTAAATAAACAACTTCTTATATCCCATTCTGTTGTCATGAACTGTTGTGGTTCACTTCATCTTTGATTCACTAAATCTGGTGCAGAAACAGAAACCATAATCACACCCATTCTGCCTTTCTTTGTTATATGCTCGAATTCGTATACTATGATATTGGATGCATACTCACCTTCATATGGGTTCCATGACTTTAATGGTCATAGAAGGGATAAGTTATGATATCACCAGCAACCCAACATGAACTATATCCAGTTTTGTGGTTAGTCCAACTTCTAGGGATATTACATATAAGCTTTGCATGTACTACATTGCAACCTGATTCAATAAGATGGCTGTTAGTTGAGCAGCAATAGTGATTGAGTTCGATTGAGCTCCTTGTCGGAACATTATTGTTAACCTTACGATCCATACACCAGTGAAGGATTATCACTACAGGAAACATCCTGCTAGCGTATCAGTTTTGGGTGATCATTGTGTGGGCATACAGCTAGGTCTGAACCCACATACTGATTCGATTAAGACAATCTACTATCAGTATCGGCTGCTTGGAGGCTTGAGCGTAGGTATTACTCACAACGCCACAATAATGTACCATCTGGCCCATTGTAGTGGCAGCAGCACTTGATCAACAAAAATCTAAGTAGATTGCAGTGATGATAAAAGAAACCTTCTGTTCTCTGCTAACGATTTACAGCAGAAGATAAGCATGGTTAATGTGTGGGATATGATATATAAATCCAGGTATACAAAGAAAACTGATTGTTAGGTGATATTATTTTACCCCTTCCCTGCATTAGGTATGGTGTGATGTGGCTGTAAATGTGATATGCAAACCTGAATTAGCTCACTTTCAAGCTAGTATCCCTCAGGGCTCCAAATCGCCCTCTAAATCATTATCAAGAGTCATCCAAATTGGTGGTTGCTGCCCATATCTGGAATATGGTTAACACTCGCTGGAATAATTTTTATGGCTTTTTCTCCGGCACACATTATTGAATAAGATCCAACTCATGGCACACTAGCAGCAATACTAGCCAATGTTGTTGAATGAAGGGCAATCAGCGGGCGGAATTTTACCAACTGCAGGCTGAAATCAACTGGACTGATTGTCATTCCACTTTAGTTGGTGCATCTGAATGGCCATCGATGAGCTAATCAACTAATGATTCACTGATCAAGAATTTACATGGTGAACCACCACCTGACTATACTCCCAATGAAGTAACTATAGGCACCTCAAAGCCTGATCCGACATGTACCCCTGATCTAATAGAGACAACGAATCATAGGAAGATTGTTGGAGTGGAACATGTGAGCGGGAAAGCATTTGCCAAAATGACTGGATTATACAATAAGCATCACAAGTACTCTGAGTTATGGAATCCATGGCATTCATTTTGGCCCACACCTGACATTCAACACACTCAATCATATAGCCAGCGAATGAATATGTAGATAGATTACCATGTGAGGCATCGACTGAAAACTTCAGAATCAAATGATTCCAATCAGCTGATGCTCAGAGAAAAGCTCATGTCTGAAGTCTATTTTGGCCTCACCAATGACAGCTGGATTGTATATTGTTCTCACAGCTTCAGAACATTCTGCTACTCGGATATTTTTGAATGGCTACAGTTCACATTTGTAAGTCTCCAATTTCACTCCCATCTCAATTTTAAACCTGTGGACCTCACAGATTTGGAAAGTCATGGAATTTACAGTACTCAGAGATGTGTAAGCAGAATCTGATTCAGAAAACTCTGTGATAGATACTGAAGCAGCAGTTGTGTAACTACGGAAATGTACTGGGAAGCAATAATCATTCAAACTGTAGTTGCTGTTTTCATGCTAGCTTGGAAATACACTTGGAGATCAAAATGTCTTCAACTCAGATGGATACTTGGTGGCAGCAATCATGTGAAGTTGGAGGTGTACTTGGAGGTGCTCAATCTGGAGGTAGTTGGTTAGAAGGGTAGCTGGACATGTACCTTGACTGTGTTCATCAGTTCGCTAATTCACAATAGTGCAAATGTGATCAGTTGGCTTTACCTTTGAGCTTGCAGGCAGTGCAGGCTGCTGATTGTTACTGGTGGAAAGGTATGTCTGGAGCTGATACAACATTCAGGGGATACCTGTTAATTCTAAAAATGAAGGGAAATGGGCTGGGAGAAAGCCATTCTTGGCTGGATGCAGTACATGGTGTTAATTCGTATTTATGGCATTGACAGCTACAGAGGGATAACTTTCTCTCATTTTCTGCGATGATAGTACAGTGGGGTACCAGAAAGAAAGATGTGGGATAACATCAAGAACAGTAGATGAGAATATGAGAGAATGTGGGAAATCCAGAAACAACTGACAAAATTCTATTTAAGAATCCCGGTACCAATAATGTTACCTGCTGGATTCTGAGTGGCATCTGCAGTATAAGAAGCAGTCAATTGACCTCGACACGATGTACTCTGATGAGCCAGTTCCTCATTCTGATTTCCCCCATCCCCTCTCATCTAACTTTCTCATGTTCTCAACTCTACCACTTTGTGAGAACATGTAGGTATGTCATTCCACTTAATCTTTCTATGCCATGAACATGAGTGGATACTAAGTATAGTATCAATCCAAGATTGACTGTTTTTCACTCCCAGCTAGTTACTCATCTCTCATCTCTCTTCTCATATCTCTCATCTCTCATCTCCCATCTCTCATCTCCAATCTCTCATCTCTCATCTCTCCTCTCTTATCCTTCAGCTTTCATTTCGTAATTCTCATCTATTATCTGTCAGCACACTGTGTTGTTCTATATCCTCCATATTCCCATGATTACTAGAGAAACAATGTATTGTGTCTCTGCTCCCTGTGTGCCTCTTGCCAAATCTACTACCTTCAAATCGACCAACTGCAACTACAACTCCAATTTTGATTTGTTGGTGCCACCTTGTGGATCTCTGGGTTCACTTGATTTCCCCCCCCCCATTGTAACTCCAAATTTGATCAATCACAGCCGTCATGTTCACAGGATTATGGCCTTCAAGGGCATCCTCAAACTGGCATAATCACAACCCCCCATGGATCTCTAAGTTTAATTGATCACAACCTCCAAGTTGATCTCTGAGTTAACTCAATCAGCATCTCCGGATATTTCGTTTCTCTGGCCAAAGTGTAGTCCGCAGCCAGATTGATGATATTCAAATGTATAGTTAGACTTCGATAGATAACGCTTGGCATAGTATGATGTCCCAAATCTTCTTATAATTGTAAAACCCAACTGTTTAACAAAGAGGACTATAATAGACAAAATTGGTTTAGGTTATTGGACTATAAGAACAACTGCTGGTTGTGTAGTGTACCAACTTTAAAGTCTTCCGCAGATCTGCTCAGATGCCTCCCCAAAACCAATACCGAGTACTCAGCTGTGCCAATGATTGACAAATCTATATGTCAACTATTGCAGTATCGCGAATACACGTCCAGAGCTGTTGGTGCTTTGCGAAGCTCCTAAGAATGCACTGGAAGCATTTCAGATCACATTCCCTAGTCTCAGTGAGGCCTGGGAGTGTTTGGGATCACTCATAATCACCAGAAGGAGTGACAGCGGTGTGTGGTGTGCTGTAACTACTGTGCTGAATCTCGCCATTAACCTACACTGACTGGCTGTTTCTCTAAGTCAAATTGACACATACACAACAACTGCAGTGCATACAGCTCCACTAAACTCAACCCGATGTGAAGCCATGTAATTACCAGTCCTAGATCCATCCCCACACTCCTCCTGGGCAGTATCACTACAGTAGGCGATATACTCTCAAGACAATGAAGATAGTGCTGTGTCAGAAGCAGCTCCCAAGTGAGAATTAGTGCCTCCAGCTGCACCGAAAAAATGATCCTCTCTCCCAATCTCCGCCTTCTATGAACTTCACATCCAGCCAGAACAAGGACCCAGTCATGAATCATACCGAGATGATTTGCTTCTCCTCAACACTGCCTACTGTTTGTCGGCACTTTGTTGCTGTAATGGGTGGGATCGGACGTGAGTGATATTGTCGACTTTATTGTGATATCATAATCGGGACAAGGTGCTTCAAAGTTCGTTTTGCGGGAAGCAAGACAAGACAAGAATCAGAACTGTTTCAAAGTCGTACTTGCTTTGCTATACAAGAGAACGAGTAAAGCGAGAAGAAAAGGAAATCCTCCAACACCAAACAACCTCTCTTTATATACACTTCATCTGCCACCCTTGAATCATTCCTCATGCCTCGGTGTACCATCCGAAGATCCTCCCATGATCTTACACACCACAAACACAACACCTTATCAACACCACCACACCAGATCATCCGATGTCGCAACACCTCAGACCACTTCGTTATCATAACAACCGATACCACCACTAGCTTACAACATTTCCAAACCATCTCCGCATCTAGCAGCATCTCTGCCTTTCCATAACACTAATTCCTTCTGTATACCTGATCCTATTCCTAAGTACCATCCAACCCATCACTCATAACCTGAGCCATGACAGTATCCCTCTCCTAGGTTCGAGGTCCTCTCAGAACATCCTCCAATGGCCCTGGCTTCATAGGATATTGTTGATGAAATTCCCCTACCGCTTGGAACCCATCCACAAACTTAGCAGGCTCCCATGTCAAAGAATCATACCCATTCCAACGTATAGGATACTGTGACTGGTTCCAATCCATTTGACTGTCTTCCAAACTCGAAACTAGATACTCCTCTTCACCATCAACTGCTTCCAGGGGTGGCGGATTAATTCGTTGTCCTTCAAGAGGATTATCAACCACTGGGTCCAAAAGGGAAACAGGTTGTACTCATTGGATCGGTATTGACGCAGGCAACTCCAGCTCATAAGCATATGGGGATAACTGATGATCAACCGTAAAAGGCCCCAACCATTTCCAAACAAGTTTCCGTGTATGCCTTGTAGTTCATATTTGTCGAGCATCCAAACACACTCAGGAGCCTCCTTGAATATTTGGTGCTGGAATTTGTCACCGATTTGCACCCTCCTCTTGCACTGCTTGACAGTGCCTCATTTCTACTCGGAGGTGTTGATGAACTTGTTGCATTGTTGCATCAACTTGATCAGCATTTAAGCATTGTTGACCTCGATCCTAGTTTGGTTCTCCTGCGAATGACATCAGCGGATCCACGCCTTGAACCACGTTCCGTGGGGTATGCTTAGTTGACTTGGCCATTCCATTATTCACAGTGAACTTGGCCGATGGAAGCCACTTCACCCAATCATCTTGCTGATGGCTAACGAACACCCGGAGATACTGTTCCATGCTTGCATTCATTCCTTCTGTCTGTCCATCTGTCTGTGGATGGAAAGCTGTCAACATTCTTCGATCAATCCCCAGTCCACTGCATATCTGTTGCCAAAAGGTTGATGCAAATTGTGGGTCTCAATCTGAAATAATTGTCAATGGGAGTCCAGGGAGGCATACCACTTCCCACAACAATAACTCTGCCAGCCCCAGGGCATCTATAGTCGTATGGCAGGGAATGAAATGTCGCATCTTGGAGACTCTCTCTACTACTACCCAAATTGCATCAAACCACTCGCATTCTGGTAGCCCTACAACAAACTTCATCGAAATATCTTCCCATGGTTTCTCCGGAACCAGTAGCGGTTGAAAGACACTGGACATCAAATGTCGGGATCTCCGCAATCTTTGGCAGCTATGGCAGTTCCGTACATACTGGTGAACTTCCTAATGGATTTCCTTCCAGCGATACTGAGGATCCAGAAGGTTGAAAGTCTTCGCTCTTCCCATATGTGCTGCCAGCACCGTATCATGATGTGCTTGTATTATCTGTCGACGCATGGCACCACCTTCCATAACATACAACCTTCCTCTATAATAAACTCGCCTTTCTTTTTCCATACATCCCGCCATTGAAATCTCTCTCAGGCTGCTGTCTGTCCGAATTGCTGTCAGTATTCTTCCAGGTACTGGGTCAGTCAGATATGCTTCAATCAGAAGGTCGGAAATCAACCGACGGCCTTGAGCGGAAGGGCTATTCTCTGATAAACGCAATGGTTCCGGTAGGTTTTGTGGCATTAGAACCACCTGTTCCATAATTTCAAGTCTTTCATCCCCCCCATCAGGGAGGTCTCCTGGCCTCCTGGTTAACGCACCTGCTTTCCCATTTGATTTTCCTGGTCTATAAACTATCTGGGAGTGGATCCTGGTTGAAAACTCTAACCATTGTGCTCGTCGTCGATTCAAGAGGTACTTCGCCACGAAATACTCGAGGTTCTTATAATCAGTTAGCAACTGAAGAGGAGACGCAGCCCCTTCACTCTCTGGTCTCCACTCCTCAAGTGCCTTAATAATCGCCATAAGCTCCTTGTCGTATATATTATAATTGCATTCAGCCGGTGTATGTTTCTCTGAAACATATGCCTCAGACCGTAAGACGCCCTCATCATCATACTGTGACAAAACTCTGGCAGACACATAATCAGAGGCATCTGTCTCAATAGTGACCTCCCATTCATGATCAAAATGTCGAAGAACTGGTGCCGTTGTACAGGCTGTTACCATTGTTTCAAATGTCAATTGTTGTTCTGCTTCCCACACAAATGGTTCATCCTTCTTTGTTAACCTTGTCAATGTTGGTGCTTTTTCGGAATACTTAGGGAGAAACCGTCGATAATAATTGCAAAATCAGAGATATTGTTGTACTTCAAATAGGTTGTTCAACCTGGTGTTCTGTGTCCGATTTTCCCAGCTCCAATTTCTCACCCTCTCAACCTTATCCTCATCCATTGATATCCCCTGTGTCGATATAATCAAACCCAGATACCTCACAGCTTCCTTATGATATTCGCATTTCTCTGGTTTCAAATGCAGGCCGGCTTCCAAGAGACTTTGCATAACCCATATAACATGTTCAACATGCTCTTCTTCCGAATTACTATAGATTAATAGATCATCCAAGTAAGCTGAAGCCAACTCATCCAGAGCTTCCCATATAGTGTTGTTAATATATCACTGGAAAACGGCAGCAGCATTCATCGTTCCGAACTGCATAACCGTTGGTTTGAACCACCCATATCATGTCCTAAAGGCTAACTTATCATCATCCCACTCTGTAACCCGTAATAGGTTATAAGCTCCACGGACATCAAGTTTTGTATATATCTTGGCCCCTTCAAGTAAATACAAAATCTCTCATATTGAGGGGAGGGGATACCGATTACTAATTGTTATACCAGTGATGTCACAGTGATCAATGCAAAATCGTAGCCCTCCATCCGGTTTGTTTGCAAAAATGAGAGGTGCCCAAAATGGTGACGATGACTGACTGATGAACCCTTTGGACATATTCTCTTCCAGACATTTATTGAGAACGACTAACTCAGCCCTTGACATTGAATACAGGGGCCCCTATGTTCACGTTTCGCCTTCCTTCAGGTGTACTTCATGATTACTGCCTGGTCCATGTGGTGCGAGGCAGTCAGCTGAAACCTTATTAAACAGAGGTAGAAACTCATGATACTGTTTAGGAACAATCTCCTCCAGGGGTCATTCCTTAAGATCCATTGCTTCGATGGCCTCATGTGTATCATACAATGATGCTTTAATTATCGTAAGCTTCCTCTTCTCAACTGTTCGCAAAAAAGGAGATCCATCAAGCATGACAATAGTTCCATCAAACAGTTGTTGCAGACGTATTTATGGTTCGAATATTTCCCCGAATGAGGAATATACTGGTTCGGGGGGTTCCTCTTAGACCCGGTGTATCATAACAGGCGCATTATGACAATGTGTTGTGCAGTATTGTGATCCATAAGTGACCGTGTTTGATGCTATTGGATAATGTCCTAACTTCCTAACGAACCTGGGTAGCTTTTCCGTATGGTCCCGAATCATGATTCCTACTTAAGCAACGTGCATAATATCCCCTGATTCAATAGGTCATCCATCAATATCCTCCATTTGTCATTGTTCCTTCAGTTCTTGAAGTGGTATTTGATAATGGCGAGCAAAATCCTGATCCATAAATGCAATGCCGGTAACTCTGCAATCGATCAGCACATGTGCAGGTATTTCTTGATTATTCACAGTCAATGTGCAGGTTATAACTAAATGTTTCCCTTCCATTGATCCTTCCAATACCTCCACCTTGCTAATAGATAAACACGGAATTCCAAGACATTGTGAAGCATCTGAAACAAATTATTTCCGGTCAGCTGAAGAGCCATCCTTCTTCAGTTGACTTAATCGTTTCCCAACTTGTTTGGACCTGTCCTGGTCCCTGCTTGCTTTACTTCCGCTCCAGCCACCTTGAACGTCTGAGCCATGTTCCTTGCCGCGCACTCTGCCGCCCTGTGGTTATTCCCTCCACAATACAAACACCTCCCATCCGCAAACCATTTTACCCTCTCTTCTACCGAAATCCTTCGTTTCCCGGCGCTGAGATCCATAGGTGCAGATCCCGTTCACCCAGCCACTGTTCCAGCTGCGGCTCCTGCAGAAGTTTCGGAGGGGCCGGAGGTCTGGGGGAAGAGGTAAAACCTGTTCCTCCACCCAGATTCTGTCCCCCATCCCCACTTGTCGCTGTCCGATTTGATTGTCCCGTTTCTGTCAGACCGTTACAACTATGGGAAATTCCTCGGGCATATCACTATATGTTAAACAATCCTTTATTTCCACTGATTGGCCCATCCGAAAGACATTCCGCAAAGCCGAAAGATTCCAATCAAGGTCGGCAGCAATAACTTGAAACTCAGCCCAGTACTGAGAGAACTCGCGGTTTTTTAGTTTAATTTCCTGCATCTTGCATTCCGCAGTGGCTACCCGGTCGTGGTCCCCAAATGCTGCTCCCAGGAAATGTTCATCAGCTGGTAGGTCTTCCAGCCCTATTTCCCTGTCCTCCTGGTCGTGTGATAGAATCTGGCCTAGGACTACTCCCCTCAGGCGGTTGGATGTGTATCGCATCTTCGATGGTTCGTCAGGAAAGCTGGTGGGCTTGTGTCATATGACCATCCAGATTTGAGCAATCCAGGATCTCTACTGAGTTCGATCCGACCCTGAAAAGTCCGGGGAGTCGGGGAATTTCTGGCCTCTGCCCTCTGGAGTCAGAGGAGCCATGGGTGCCACCCTCGCTGCCAATGTGAGAGCATTGGATAACTGCATCCACAAACTGCAGACTTCCTCTCCAGATTGCTGTGCATCCCGGGTCATATCCACTGACTCCACTTGTAGCTCCTCGTCTGGTAGCGGGGCTACGTGTCTCCTCCTGGCTTTGGCGAGTTCGTTCTCCACACCCCAAATTCTGTTCTCCAGCTTGGAGTGGTCACAGGTTGGCGGTAGACAGTGTTGGGCCATCGAGTCCGCGATGTCCTTCTGCAGCCTGAGGATTTCATTGGGGTGGTTGCACACCCTCTGTACCAGATCCGCTGGCTCGGTGTATAACGCCACCCTCTGTAGCGCACCCTGCACCTGTTCGAACCTCCCCTGTGTTTCCTCGAATCCTATGATGTCAGTGTTGGTGTTCAGGAGTTCTCCTATCCGCAGTGGAGGGTCCGCTGATACCAGCGCCACTCAATCATGCTGATTTCATCCGGACATCACAACAAACCAGGTGCATCTACCAATGCCTAATGTATACCTCAATTTCGGAAGGGGTCGGAGTCGGAGGTTCAACAACACTCAAGAGGACCAGCAAAGGTTTTGCTGTTGTTGCTGCTGCTGGTGCATGTTCTATCGTTGAATCTACCCCCACACAGTTATGTCCTTCCCGGTCACAAGCTTCCTCGGGATCGCAGTCAGTCAACCACCTGACATGTGGTGCTATATGTTTTGTCCAATGGTGCCGAACATTCAATCGTCAACATTCAAACCTCCTCCGTACACAGCAGCTGTTGTCTAATACAGACTCCAGGGGGAGCGAATGTCGGGCTGCTCCCAATATTCTGTTGCCAAGGGTTCCTCCTCAAAACTTGCTGCAAGTATCACTCCGATGCTGTCGAAGGTGTACAAAAGTTCGGGTTCCAAAATCCAACAAGGTGTTCCAGCAAGATCAAACCAATTCGTTCTAGAAGTGCAATTAGTATCGGACTTTTGAATCCAAATATGGGTATCGATTTGGGTATTGCTTGATATCAAATCCTGTAAGTTGTGGTAACTTGTCGACGCAATGATCACAAACGTGAATCCACCGATGGGTGAGTCCAAGTTATACCAAAAAGGTGTCAGGGAGAGGTTCGTTACAATACCTACAACCATTCGAAGGGTGCAGGCACATCCAATTCCATAAGGTCGCAGCTACACAGATTGCAAAATGAGATATAGCTATTGGTATCCTCACATTAGTACCAAACAAGATCAAAAGAAGGGGTCGAACAATGTTGACAGTACATTCAATATCAGGTATGATGAAAAGGACTCGTTCTAGTGTGATGGGCAGGATCGGACATATGTGATATTCGTGTCAATAATGTGATATCATAATCAGGACAAGGTGCTTCAAAGTTCATTTTGAGGGAATCAAGACAAGAGTTGAATCAGAACTGTTTCAAAGTCGTACTTGCTTTGCTATACAAGAGAACGAGCAAAGAGAGAAGAAAAGGCAATCCTCCAACACCAAACAACATCTCGTTATATACACTTCGTCTGCCACCCTTGAATCATTCCTCATGCTTCGATGTACCATCCGAATATCCTCCCATGATTTCACACACCACCAACACAACTCCTTATCAACACCGCCACGCCACCTCATCCAACGTCACAAAATCTCAGACCACTTCCTCATCATAACAAATTATACAGCCACCATCTTACAACTTTGCCACACCATCTCCGCTTCTATCAGCACCTTTACCATGCCGTAACACTAATTCCTTCTGAATACCCGATCCTATTTCTAAGTACCATCCAATCCATCACTCGTAACCGGAGCCATGACAGTTGCACCTTTTGGTTCCATAGCCATCGACTGGGGCAGTCTGCAGTGCCTGATCCATAAGTGGCAATTGTGACAGTCAATTGTCTGCTCTGTCAATATGGCAGCAATTTCTCACAATGGCATTGGGTTTATGGAGCAGGCCACCAGGGATTTGAAGTCTTAACTGAACATTGCAATGCCGAATGGCCTTGCCCAGTACTTCTTTGGCAAAGTATAGAGTCTCCCACCGATCACTGTTGTGGTACTCCATGTTCCCGTTGTACTTTCAACTATCTCCACAAATGTGCGTAGAGTTGGCAACCGTTCCGGATCGTCACTTTGGGTCTGGGTCCGGGTCCAACCCGAACCGTTGACAAACTGGCGGTCCGGGTTGTCAAACACCCAAACTGTCAACATGGGTACGGTTCGATGGTAATCTCCCAACCCATCTGAATTGGGCGGGTTGTAAGCGGGTCGCCCAGCGGGTCCATCCAGAGATTCAATTAAGGATCTTGTTTTTGGAGTATGTTAATAGTATCTTATCAAAATCCCGTTTTCAACAACCAAAGATATCTTTTTGCATGCTTTGCAGCTTGCAATATCAATTAATTTGGAATCGGTGTTTTACCTTTGATAAAATGTATATTTGCCAATAAGGGCAGTCAATAATTCCTTTATGAATGTGAAGATCAGCGCATTGCCTTGATTACCAAATATGCAACAACTGAAACTGTTGACGCTACGTTGACGCTCATTTTCAGGATACGGCAGGGAGCATGTCACTGTTGTTTTTGCCAGTGAAGGCTGCCAATATATGCTGAATGGATGTCTGCAACCAATCGGGACATAAATTACCCAGCATGCGAACCTAAAAATCGGTCAGACTCCGTTGAAACTCATTCTCAGAATGGGGCGGTGACCGTGTTGCTGTCTCTGTTGCCTATAAAAGCTGGCAATAGATCGGTTATGCATAACAGCGACCAAATCACTGTGTAACTGCCGTACTTACAAAACCACAAATGGTTGACGCTCTGTTGACGCTCATTCTCAGAATGGGGCAGTGACTGTGTTGCTGTCTCTTTTGCCTATAAATGCTGCCAATACATCGATTATGCATAACAGCAACCAAATCACTGCGTACCTACCGTACTTACAGCACCACAAATCATTGATGCTCCTGTGACGCTCATTCTCAGACTGGGACGGTGATCGTGTTGCTGTCCCTTTTGCCTATAAAGACTGCCAATACATCGGTTATGCATAACAGAGACCAAATCACTGTGTAATTACTGTACTTACAAAACCACGAATCATTGACGCGCTGTTGACACTCATTCTCAGAATGGGGCGGTGACCGTGTTGCTGTCTCTGTTGCCTATAAAAGCTGGAAATAGATCAGTGATGCATAACAGCGACCAAATCACTGTGTAATTACCGTACTTTCAATTCCACAAATCGTTCACGCTCCGTTGACGATTATTCTCAGAATGGTGCGGCGACTGTGTTGCTGTCTATTTTGCCTATAAAAGCTGGCAATAGATCGGTTATGCATAACAGCGACCAAATCACTGTGTAATTACCGTACTTACAAAACCACAAATCGTTGACACTCATTTGACGCTCATTCCCAGAATGGGGCTGTGACCGTGTTGCTGTCTCTTTTGCCAATACAAGCTGGCAATAGATCGGTTATGCATAACAGCGACCAACTCACTGTGTAATAACAGTACTTACAAAACCACAAATCGTTGACGCTGCGTTGACACTCGTTGTCAGAATGCAGCGGTGACCGTGTTGCGGTCTCATTTGCCTATAAAAGCTGGCAATACATCGGTTATGCATAACAGCAACGAAATCACTGTGTAATTAGCATACTCACAAAACCACAAATCGTTGACGCTTCGTTGACGCTCATTCTCAGAATGGGGTGGTGACCGTGTTGCTGTCTCTTCTGCCTATAAACGCTGACAATACATCGGTTACGCATAACAGCGACCAAATCAATGTGTAATTACCGTACTTACAAAACCACATATCGTTGAAGCTCCGTTGACACTCATTTTGATGTATTGTCCATTCAACATCTGGTGCCATCGATACTAGTTTGCATTATGTTTTGAACTTCTTGTTAGTCTTGCTCACAGATTGAGACTTGGCCCTGTGGCAACGCCGAGCGCAGTAACATTCCTGCACTGTTCGCTCTCACACGACAAATATTCATTTATCTTGTCAAAAGGTTCATTGCACCTGCTATACATCTGTTTATGCACAGGTATTCACAAGCTACTGCTCACCACTCGCCGATTATATATGTCTAACTAAAACAGTCGGTCAAGATACATAAAGAAGCTGGTGAAACATTGACGCATTCTGTCCTACTGTTACTTCACTCTCATATTCCTCCTCATTTCAATAGCATTGACCGTCATCAACACCTGTTCAGCCTACCACTTTGACTTCCGAGTTGGGCGAATCATTCCAGGAACATTTGGTGAGGCGCTGACATCCCGCTGCTCTGGGCATTGGGGATCCTCGATGCTATTGTCTGGCTCTATATCTGATTCAACATCTGATGCGCAATCTTCTTTGCTGTCATTTGGATTATCTAAGTCCCCATTCCAGTGAAGCCAATCTTCAGTGTCCGAAATGCTTTCAGGCGCGCCATCCTCATCACTTTTGACGGGATGACGGTTGATTCTTCGGATCCAGCAGACATGCAATACTTGAGTTCATCCTCCAGGGAGGTCCTTTGCAGACAAAGGTGGTGGCAAGGGAAATCTTTCTGACAATTTAAATGCAGCCGCACCATCATGATGAAAGAGTGACCAAGATGCTTTGACGATTTCTTCTGTGCCCGAAATGAATCCCACGGCGGTCATCTGCTTGTTTTGAGCTCGAAATTTCTTCTGGGTAGCATGTGGGTTTTGGCTGCCCTGCCACATCTCCAAAATATCGTGAACCTTGGCCATTCTGTGCAATGTCTTTTCTTCCGCCTCATTCTTCATTTCTGAGTTGTTTTCTGTGCTCATTGTATCCAATTCTGGGTCAGCACCTGGCAAAATCCCGTTATTGGCTCGAGCAAACTGCCTTACAACGACATTGTCGCAAAGGGTTATGCGTGTGGGTTTTGACTGCCTCCAGCCGATAACATCCTGGCCTAGGGAACAACTGGCCTCCACTCCGACACCATGTGGTATGATAGAGAAGATGTCGCGCGCTACATTGGAAAGATCGGCGTTTTTTGAGTGCTTTTTCTCGTATTGCCTCCACCAGCTGGTTATGTCTGGTAACCAACAAGTACTGCTTATCTCCATTGGGTTGGAGTGGTAATCATTGAGATTAGGGTCAATTTGCGCCCAGTTCTTTGTTGCTTCTGGTGGCGAATTCAAAAACAGCCGGGCGGTGGTCAATAACCGTGCTGTGCGATCGATTCGTCGGGGTGTTGTTTCAGCCACATTGTTAGGCGTTAAGTATTCATCATCATCGCTGGACAAATCATATGGAGCAAAGGATGCTTGACAGGATCCTCGAACCTTTGAAGTGGAGTTAAGATTGCTGCTTGGTAAGCTTTGGTGCATAATGAGCGGCACACGTCGATGTCTGGCACAGTATCGATTCTCAACATACTTTAGAATGGCCTCTTGGTATTGGGTAGTATTGGATGTCGCGTCCTCAGGATTAATATCCATTCCCATGTCCCACTTTCAAAATGATTGCATCTTCTGAAAAGGTTCGAGAATATGTGCAGACATGAGCAGCATGCCCGTGGTTGGAGTCACATCAGCGTAATATTTGGACAGCTTGTGTAGAGCTGACTTCACAGCGAAGTACAAGTCTTCCTTCCATGGAGTCTTATTCTTGGCCAATGCTCGAATGACGCCGTCGATGTGATCCAACATGTCGTTGTACACTGTGATAACGTGACGCAATGTGACTGTATGACTCTTTGACATCCACAGGGTCCAATATCAAAATGGCCTCAATACTTCCATGACATACTTCACAATGGACCACTCATCTTGAGTTGTGAAAAGTGTCGGGTAATCAGGGTATTTAGGATTTTGGAGCCACTCGTGTGTGAATTCCCGTAATCGGTAGGCGTGCTCCAGCAACTCCAATGTTGAGCTCCAGCGTGTCTTCATATCCATATTCAGTAGTAGAGTGATGTGAACTTTGGCCTTTTGACAGACAATAAACTCGTTTCGACGACCAGGTGTCAGCGTAATCAATACAGCAAGCATTCTCTGCTATATGAAGGTCAATTTCAGGACTTCCAAAATATCATGAAATACACACTTTCTCAATTATCTTGGCTAAACCTGGTTCCCTGGCCGACACCTTATTGATTCTAGCGTTGCCCTCTTTTCAAAGTCTTTGACTCTTCCCAATGTCTATGCTCTCATTCTCTCCAAATTGCTGATCATGCTCAGGGGCTTCCCAAGACTTGGTGCGGCCTTTTACACCCAGACTGCTGATGAATGCACCTGAAGCCAGCTGTTTGACGTGCGCCATGCATGTTATGTGGTTCCTCAATGCAGGCCACAGGATTGCAGAGGCCTCGAGTGTTGATTGCAACTCACATGTCATCGAGTAATTTGAGGAAGCATTATCAGTTGTAATACCAAGCAAACGGCCGTCGGTAAGATCAAAAAGATCTAGCATGGCCATCAAATGTACGGCTAGCACTGCTCCAGTATGTTGGCCCTTTACCTATCATCCTGATGTAGCTTTCGAAACGGGAAAAGGACAGGCTATCAACCACATTGAAAGCAAGTTGAACTTCACCCAATGCCCAGTGTCGATCTATATAGGAAGCAATGACCCATATTATGGCTGGTTTGTTCGAAGATGTCCATCCGTCCAAAGCTATACTGACTCCATTACATGATGGCAATTGCTTCTGAAATGCATCCACGGTCAGTGAATATTCCCTCCGGCAATGATTGCTAAGAGTCGTAGCGGATGGCAGCAATACCTCATCGTGTAATGCCTCATATGACTGTCATAGCTCTAGATACCATATAGCGTTCCATTGAATATGTGCTGAAACAAATCCTAACACGAGGTAGCGATTCCACGTGTCTTGGTGAAATTCGGAGGTTTCAAAGTCCTGAGCTGCCAGTTTAGAACATTTTGTCTGTCATTTCGGTCACTATGGATCAACCTGGATGTCAAATGTGATTTGACTCTGCGAACATACTATTGTGATTCCTCATCTTGCTTGCCTCTTCAGTATGGCAAAAGCTGTTTCAGCAACCGTCGAACTAGTCAATTCTGTAACCTTTGATTCTGTTAAACTGTATGACTTTGCGATGTGAGCTTTTGCCAGCAAGTGTTTCCCCATTGAGCTGGTCCAATGTTCTGATGGATGGCGATGAACTTGATGACAAACGATACATATGTTACCAGAATTGCCTGTCTCCTCAGTTCCGCAGTGTAAATTGAATCGCCACGAAGGCGCATGTCTTGAATCTTCCCAAGCAATATACCGCTTCGAGCATACATTCATTGAAGCCCACCGAGCATCAAACATGATTTGTAAGGTAAGGTCGCTCAAATCCCGAATAAAGACACGTTCATTTTGGAAGAGTTCTTAACCTTGAGCAAAGAAGTGTTTAAGGATTTTGAATCAGACATGGCCGTAGGAATCAGAAATCTGCGTAATGCAACTTGAAACACTGCCGAAGGTAACGATACAGTAAAGCAGACTGCGGGATCTTGAATATTGACTCTACAGCTACAAACAAAAAAATCAGATCTGTGAGACATTGCATGCATATTTGTGACGTTGTATACAAGGACATATTACAAAGACTGACCACGGAAGACTCAATTCGGTAATAATCTGATGCAGTTCATCACTGTGTCACTTACTGAGCCCCCACAGAAATTGTTGACGCTTGGTGGGCGCTCAATTGTAGGAGGCGGATGCGATATCGTCAGTAGCAATTTTTCCCGTAAAGGCAGCCGATAAGCTGATTATTGGTTAACGCCTTTCCGTCGCCCTTAGATTGTCCAAGATGCAAAACCAAAAATTGTTGACGCTCAGTTGACGTTCATTTTTAGGTGGTGGTAACGATATCGTCCATAGCATTTTTGCCCATAATGTCAGCTGATACATTGATTATGGGTTAATGTCAATGCACAGCGCTTTGAGTGTCCATGATGCAAAACCCAAAATTGTTGACGCTCCGTTGACGCTCATTTTAAGGAGGTGGTAGCGATATCGTCGCTTCCATCTTTTCCCATAATGGCGGCCAAAACTTCGATTATAGCTTAATATTGTCGCACAGCTGTTTGATTATCCAAGATGCAAGAACAAACATCGTTGATGCTCCATTGATGCTCATTTTTAAGAGATAGTAGCAATGTCGATGCTGGCATTTTGGGCTTCAAAGGCGGCCAATACTTTGATTATGTGTTACAGCCACCATGTCTTCTGTTTGATTATCAGACTCACAAAACCAAAAATTGTTGATGCATCTTTGACGCTCATTTCCATGATTGGTCAACGAGCATGTCACTATTTTATTTGCCTATAAAAACTGCCCATACAATCACTTGGGAAGGATGTAACTATGCAGCTGTTTGTTTGCCGAAAATGTCAGACTAAAAATCGTTGACTCTCCGTTGACAATCAACTTAATGACATACTGACAGTCACCGGGTGCTCAACAATTGTATGTATAAATGCATATAGCCGTCATTGGCAGCCAATAGATTGTTTCTATGTATAAACATTTGCATCCAAATGCTTCCAAGCTTCTCAATTTCTGATCCACCACTAGACACATTATCTGAGTGATAAATGTCGTTGGCCTATCATGTTCCAGCGCTTTCGGCCGGCAATTAGCCGTATATAGATCCGTACACTAGTTTTTGATATATTTAGCCACACATCCTCACTTTTTCCCATCCAGCTCATTCTCCGCAATTCCCATGACCTACCTTAAGCAATTTGCAACATCTCGACTATGTGCACCAGGTCTGTGCAGCGAGTTATGCAGTTGGATCCATGATCATATGCAGCATGATGGTCGTCATTCATTCAGCTTAGTATTGCGCTTTAACTGCTGCATCTATGACTTGTATGACATCCCTGACTTATATTTTGTTGGTGAGTTTCGTCAGTAATTTAGTTTTAATTGTCTCACTTACTAGTGACGGGCAGGACAATATCACATTCATTAGTCGTCAGTCCACGAGATTTGCAGTCTAGAACATTGGCATGGCCTATCTGACCCTTGCACATGCATAGACGAATTATCATGTCTCACAATTTGGTCACTGAAATCAAGTCAAAGCTGACACCTAGCAAATTAGGTACAGGTATTGCATTTCCAATTGATGCATCGTCACAAATGCCAATTTGCCTATTCATTCCTCCGGCGATGCAGGAGCCATCACCATGTTCTTGTCGGAATCTAATTTCTATATGGTATTGAGCTTGAGACACGATACGCAGGGGTTAAAGCTTACGGGTGCAACACGCTTGGATTGCTGAATTTGTGACCAATCGGGCATTGGGGCGGGTGGGAGGGACGGAATGCGTTCGTGTGTCTGCGGTTTCTTTGAATCTAGCCTCATATGACTACTCCCTGGTCGAGAAGTCACTTGCGGCATTCGCAATTTTCCAGGGACGCTATCAAGAGTCTCCAGAGGCTCACTAAATGTCATCGGCACAGATGACGCTGCATCATCTGCCGTTTGAAGTTGAACAACGGCCAGAACCTTCAATTCAGTCATCCCGTACTTCTTATCCCTCTCACGGAAGTTGTCAGCCGCGTCTCCCCAGCCTGGTTGCGTCAATTCGTCAAGCTTCATCTGCTTCTGCCGAAAACGCTCCATGCGATACTGTACTGTTTTGGAGATTGTGCCCATCACCCACCTGGGTTCGTCATCTTCGCCAAGCTTGCCCCCTGCAGGATCATCATTATCATCATCCTCGTCTTCCATATCCTCCCCATTGTCGGAACTTGCAAGATCGCTCAGACTATCTCTGATGGCGTCCAACATCTCCTGAAATGTTGGTTCAGGCTTGGTGGTTGTCAATCCCGCCTTTTCAGCATTTCTCAGATCATCCTGCTTCTGTTCAATTGCTGTCTCTGCGTCTTCAACTGGCTTTCTTGCCACAGCAGTGTCTCTTTCCAAATAATCCTCAATCAATTTCTCCTTCTCTTCGTTGCTTAAGAAGTGTTATTCTCATCGTTTCCCTGCTGCCTGCTTCTATTGGGATCGCATGGTACGCAATGCTCCAAGGGCACGGACCCGGCCTGGTTCCAAGTTGCTTTTGCCCTGATTCGCTTGATGATGTCATCGTGTGGAATGCTTTGTCGATTTACTGTATTTGCCTGCCGGTAGTTGCCAAAGGTACCTTTTCGAAACGTTGACCTTGAATTTTGTTTTGACTTTGTTGATGGACGAGATGATGGATATTGCAAGATATGGACCAAATAGAGGTAAGCTGCGTCTTTTATGTCGAGGTTGGTACTCATAATCGACTTGAACATTGCAAAATCTGCATTTTGACCGGCACAACATTCGGAATAGCAATGCTAACCGTACATCATGACCTAATGTTTAGCGTCTGTATCATGTAAGATCCCAGGGATTTGTTAAGACAAACAGCAGCAGACGTCCTTTCCAACAAAGAATGAACCCGTTTCATCCGACAAACACGAGATTTAGACGGCCGATCACCGTGATTGATCCCTGTAAACGAATACACAACATCAGACCAACTTGGTGCACATCGTAGAACGGTTGGCAACCTGTGCAACTGGCAGCTATGCGCAACGAGATTCATCTTGTGTACAATGAGCAAGTTGGCTGTTACGCATGCTATTTTGACTTAAAGCTAACTATAAATTCCTCAGAACTTCCCACTTCTTTGCGTTATCTTCTTCCTCAGGACTTCCCACATCATTTCGTTATCATCATCTCTTCACTTCCACAGCAGCAAATCATGGCTCCACAAACACCTTAGCAAGTTGAGCATGGAACTGAATTGAGCAGAACGACGGGTGCTTCTGCAAAGGCGCCTCCCACTGAAACCCAACTACAACGCAGACACCACTTAGCTCACCGCGACGCTGCAAATGTAGCCACCGAAAACATGACCCTGGACGCACTGTTAAAAATTGTCCATTAAACCGGAAGCAACATAAACAAGAAGCAGTACACCACCGGATGTGAGTATAGTCGAATCGAGGTAGACAACTGTGAACTAAAGATATAACATGCAGCTGGTGTACGTAGAGCGCTGCGTGACAAATCTCTAGCCGCCCGTAATGGGAAACCTCCAGGGTCAACCAATGCATTTGTCGGCACAGTCCGCAAAATCAAGCATCATGTTGTTGTCAGCTCTGGGAATGTCGCAGACGAAGTAAGTGACAAGAATCACCGACAGTGGACCAAACAGGCTTTAACCAGATTAGAGGATGCTACGGAAGCGTATATGGTTGAGGTAATGGCCGAATCTACTTTGCAGATGCAGCAACTAATTTCCTTATAGGTTTTCAACATGTCTGCAACTATGGCAAGGAAAGGAGGTCGGGTACAGCTAGAACAGTCTGACATGCGCCTGGCTTTGAATATTGCCAAAATGGCCAAAGGGGGGTTTTCATGCACCGCAATAGAGGAAAGGAAATGCCTAATCAAGAAACCTCGTGCCGAAGTTCGAGAAGAGAAGAAGCGGGGAGTTGAGTTTGCTGGGGATAACAATGTGAAGGCTTGGATGGAAAGACACCTGGCTATGCTTTGGGAAAATCAGACGGACCACTGCCTTCCTTGCCAAAATGGCACAGGACAGAATCCCCAGACACGCTGGAGACGCAAAGGCAATGGTTCACCTCCCCCAGAGCGACTCAGACAGCCGACACCAGAACCGCTGCCACAGCCACCCGAAAGGCCAATTGTTCCACCCTGTAACAATGAGGCAGCTCATCGGTCCGAAATCGAAGGTTTGCCACCCGGATATGTGAATATTCATACTCGTCTTCCCAGTGCTCAATTTTTCAATCATGCTGCATATGCCAAGGATCACAAGCGTGAAAAAGATTTTGATTCAGATTTGCTGACTGATGAAGAAACATCCACTGGTTAGTACACTATCTGCTGCATGGTATTGCAGCTGACATCCATTTTGCAGACAACAGCGGCCGATTGAGCGAACCTGACAGTGAAGATGAGCATTGATCGAATGAAACGAGATTTATGAGTGTAATATTATCTACAATTAGCAGACACTGTGAACTATATTTTAAATATTTATATGTATTATTAAAGAACAATGTTTTGATGAAGGAGAAAGTGTATGAAGACGGTACAAAGGCTGCCAAAACACCATTAATGATATATTACGGCAAAATAAATGATAACATATTGTGGATATGCCCATTGCAAAATGAGCATCAACAGAGCGTCCATGATTTTTGGTCTTGCATTATTGGTAATCTGCTTGGCGATCGGCTGAGACCATTGATAAATTGGGTATTGGCTGGCTTTATAGGCAAATGAGCGAGCCTCACGCTCCCTACCCCATTCTAAAATTGAGTGTCAACAATTTTTGGTCTTGTAAGTCGGGTAAGTCAAAAGCGATATGGTCGTTTCTATTTATAATCAAAGTATTAGCCGCCTTTATAGGGAAATCAGATAGCTACACGCTCCGTGCCCCTTCATGAAGATGGGTGTCAACGGAGCGTCAACCATTTGTGGCCTTTCATCATTGGTAATCACAGCGTGATGCATTTGTCATTGTGTATATATGATGTTCTGACCGTTTTTCTAGGCTATAAGGGTCATGAACTCTTCGTGGCATCATTGTACATAAAATCAGTTGTTACTGTCTTGGAGGCTGTCGCGGGAATGTCACTTGCTTACCTGCCTAGAGAGGCTGCCAATTTCTCCTAATAGAGGTTTCCAATCATCCGCCCCTTACATTACCCAAGATGTGAGACCTCAAATCGTTGACGCTCATTTGACGCTCATTGTCACGATGGGGCAGGGAGCCTGTCGCTTCTGCTTCTTCCTATATAGGAGGCGAATACCTCAGTTATGACTAGGTGCAACCAATGCCTGCTCTGATTACCCAGAATGCAAGACCTAAAATTGTTGACCCTCAGTTGATGCTCATTTCCAGGTTAGGGCAGGGAGCGTTTTTCTACATATTTTGATCACAAAGGCAGCCAGTTCATCCAAAAAGAACATCGACTTACCATCGTTAATATTTTACAATTAACAGTAAGATATCTGAATGTGACCATAAATAGCTTGACCCGAAATGCAAAACCGGAGATTGGACCCAACAGGTCTAGCCAAACCCGGCGAATCCCACAGGCTGACAGGTACAGGGCCGGGTTTGGACTCCCAAGAAGCAGCGGGTCGGGTGTTTGGACGGTTCTGGAACCGAACCAAACTGTTTTTCCTGTCCAAACCCAGACCGCTGGTGGGTCACCTGGACCTGTTGCTAACACTCAATGTGGGGTCATTGCAAAATATAAATACCAGCTCTCCTTCGATGCAACCTCTCACTTCATCACAGCATTGTAATACTATTCTCTATTGCAGTCATCGTTGTTGCAGCCATGGTTGTTTTGGTCAGTGCTGCACTCTCCATACATGCACAGCTTGGTCAGTACCATGCAATGTGCCCCACATTATGGTATCTGTATTACTACTGGGTATTCCTGCAATTGATGCGGCAGCTAGCATGGTTTACATGCTTCAAACTGCTACCATTGTTGGGACTGCTGCTGTTATGGGTCATTTGGGATTTCTGAAGCTGCTTCCATTTATTGCTCTTCACTTGCAACTTGAAAAATGTCGCCGCTTCCTCCATATAGTCCGTATACTGTAACTGCACATTATTTCCTTCCTAATTCCTAACAACCATGCCTTGTTTATCACCGAGGGTGTCGATCTTGTATTACATCAACTACCTGAGACTCTTCCATATATCATCCTCAGGTACACATCTCATCAGGTACCGGATCTGCAGATTCATTGACATTGTTCCCACATCAGAATGTGAGCTATCAGTATCAGTACAATGTTTGAAGTCATTCACATACCCCCAGAACTTCAATGTGTTGTCCAGTGCATTCTCCCAATTGCTCAATTTCCCAGCTAATATCTCATCTTGCACAGCCCACACATTGAACTTTACCTATGACTTGTAGTCCTCCTTCAGCTGACTCCACAGTTTGTTTGATTCTGACAGAAAACATTATCACTGCTTTCAGGATCTCTGCATTCTGTGGAGAGTGGTAGACCATACAATTAAATGCTGCATTTTACATCTGCTATACTCAGTATTCTCCATTGTATCTTGTGCTTCCACTGTACCATCGACTATTCCATGAACATGCATGCAGTTGAACAATATCCCAATGTCCATTCTCCAGCTCTTGTAGTCTGTAGGATTAAACTTCTGCAGAAAAATTGCTATTAACTCAGCAATCTTGTCATCTGGATATGCTTCAAGTCAGTCAGTACCCATGCTATTGTTGCTCAATGGCACTGCAAACTTGGGATCCAAATTGTTTCAAGCACTTCAGAAGAGGCAAATGCCCAGGCATATTGTCCGTGATACCATCACATCAGCAACAACTCTAGTTTCCGTCAGAAACACCCGGGTGTTCCGGAGAGCTCTGACCGCTCTGACAGAACCTCGTACACTCTGCCAGAGAATTACACGCAACCCGTCGCCCAGGCGATGGGTCACATAGCATATGTACCTCCTTTACTTTGTGGCGGAGTTAACGCACCATCAGGAGGACACGTGTGTTACACTCTTCGCAGGGGCTGCAGTTATGCTGAAGCCGTTTACACAACACCTGGCGATGTTAAATCATAGCTACTACTTATCGTTCAACGATTTTCAAAACATATGCGTTCAGTTTGTATTCTCATCTACGTATCTATATAGCTACCTATCTACACACGGTATATCTGGACTGACAGCACGCGGTGATTGTCAGCAATTCGAGGTGCGCCTGAAGATGACGAGCGATTGAAGTCAGACATACACTCCGCGGCCGTGATCGAGCGAGTTTGGAGATGCACTTGGAGGCCGGGATGAAGTGAACGCAGAGATGCGCTGGGAGGCCATGATCGAGCGAGTTGGAGATGCACTTGGAGACCGAGATTGAGTGAACTCACAGATGCACTTGGAGGCCGTCATCGAGCGAGTTTGGAGATGCAATTGGAGACCGACATTGAGGAAACTCAGAGATGCACTGGGAGGCCGTGATCGAGCGAGTGTGGAGATGCAATTGGAGGCCGAGGTCGAGTGAACACAGTGATGCACTTTGAGGCCATGATCGAGCGACTTTGGAGATGCAATTGGAGAGCAAGATTGAGTGAACTCAGAGATACACTCCGAGGCCGTGATCGAGCGAGTTTGGAGATGCACTTGTAGCAGGATATGATAGAGCGAGATTGGAGGAGTACTTGGAGGTGGTCGATCTGGAGGCGGTCGATGGGAGACGCGCCAGGTGCTGAGACTCTCTTCATCGGTTAGTTAACTCGAAACAGTGGGAATGTGACGAGGTGACTTTACCTTTGACACTCTTATGGAGAACTGGCTGGTGGCGGTCGATTGGTAGGGAGGTACGCCGGAAGCTGAATCTACATTCAGCGGTCAACTCGAACTCGAGAGAATGAAGGGACAACAGATAATCTTCGGTGAATGCTGTACTCGGTGTATGCTGTACTCGGTGTATGTTGTACTCGGTGTATGCTGTACTCAGTGTGTGCTGCACTTCGTGTGTGCTGCACTCAGTGTTAACTCATGATCATGGCATGGAGAGATAGAGAGGGATGACTTAACTTTGTGTTGTTGTGATTATGGTAGAGTTGTGGACGAGAAAGAGAGAGATGGGAGATGATAATAAGAATGCTATGGAGGATACGAGCGGCTATGATAAATCAGGGGAATGACTTGCCTGATTGGGTTTAGAAGACCTCGTATCGGTGTTGTTACCCGCCGCAGCGGGACTTGTATCTGCCGTATCGGGGATGGTCAATTGACTCGCACACGATATTCTCTAAGTCCCAGTTTCTCATGATGATTTCCCCCGTCTCCTCTGATCTCTCTCTTTCTTGTGCTCAACTCTACCATCACCTTAGAACACGAAGTTAAGTCATCCCTCTCTATCTCTCCATGCCATACTCATGAGTTTACACCGAGTACAGCATACACCAAGTACAGCATCATCCCAAGATCGACAGTCTCCTGCTCCCAGCCAGTTTCTGATCCAATTACAAGTTAACCAATGAATAGAGTCTCAGCTGCCGTTGCACCTCCCTCCAAATCGACCCCCTCCAAGTACTCCTCCAATCTCGCTCGATCATAGCCTGCAAGTGCATCTCCAAACTCGCTCGGTCACAGTCTCAGAGTGCATCTCTGAGTTCACTCGATCCCGGCCTCCAAGTGCATGTCCAAACTCGCTCGATCACGGCCTCCAAGTGAATCTGTGAGTTCACTCAATCTCGGTCTCCAAGTGCATCTCCAACCTCGCTTGATCACGGCCTCCCAGTGCATCCCGGAGTTGACTCCATCTCGGCCTGCATGTGCATCTCCAACTTCGATCGATCACGGCCTCCAAATATATCGTTAAGGAGTGACGGTGGCTGTATGGAGATACAGGGGTAACGGAGGTGAAGTGAGTGACGCGGAGTATCTATTCGGGAGACCCCGCGGTAGATAGACAGCATCTCATTTTCATCTCATCTTGTTATACAACGAAAATATACACTCTATCTTTCCCAACTTTTGGTCTCACTCGCTCTTTCCATGGATCCACGCAATAGCGTGGATCCTCACGGCCGGGTAGTATCATATCTTCTCACCCTTTTCTTACGCTCCACGAGCTTAATGTAGAAGGAACGCGAGGTGAGATTTTTGCAGCGTCACGAATTGCATTGTAATCCCGATGCGAGCGTGTACCCAATGAACCCATTCCGACGTATGGTTACAGTTTGCAACAACACCAGAGTGTTTGTTTACAATAGAAGACCAACAGAGCGAGAAGAAATGGCGAAATGGCAATTGGAGGGCGATATGCAACACGATGCGTGGTATTGACACCGGGTGCTGAGTAATCCGCCACCGGGGTGTCTCTGCCGGCTCTGATGGAGCGCGTCCACTCTGACGGAGCCATTCCGCCCGGACGGAAATGTTTTTCTCTGATGCACCACTATTCTTTGATTTCTTTATTGATCTTTACTCACTGACTGTTTCTCGGAGTCTAATCGACATGTATACAAGAAATTCAGTGCATTCCGCCCTGGCATACTATACTCTAAACTAATCAATCTCAAGACCACACTCAAATCTGTCCGCACAATGTGTGGGAGGTTTGCTTCTGGCTTGCAGTCTATATTACATTTGGCTGATTGAGTTCTCCTAATCTTGGCCACAAAGTGCATCCCCAAACTTGCTCAGTCACAGCCTTCAAGTGAATCTCTACATTAGAATAATCATCCGCAAAAAGCATCTGTATATTTACACATCCATGTCTTCCAGGTGTTTCTCTCAGTTCCCTTAGTTACCATCTCCAGTTACATCTTCAATTGCACTCCAGCACCATCTGTAGCTGGTCCAGAAGATCATATGTATATATATAGATACATAGATACATAGATACATAGATACACAGATACATAGATACATAGATACATAAATGCAGAGAAATATATATACAGATATATAAATGAGAATACAAATTGAGTACAGAAGTGTAACATTATTGAGTCACATGCAGTTACTACAATTACCAGGTCAACCAGCAGCGATTCAACATACTCCAATGCTTGTCACCTGTATTCTATGTTACTGCCAAACTTGTAACCTACATTCCCAGGTGATACTGCATTTGTTGCTAGTATTCATATATTCTTGCAAATTTGTTCACAGCTCATCCAGGTGCATCTGATGTTCAATACATCAGTTCTGTTAACCCCATGACTTAACCATTATATGATTGAGATCTGAACACTCCAACGCTCTCCCAGTTGTTTCAAGGTACGGAAATGCATTTTGCGGATGTCTCTTCTGCACTGTCACTTAGATTTAGACTGCTGAAACTCAATTCTATAGCACCTAACATTATCTCATTAGATATTCTGTGACCTTTGTAACTGACTTATGCCAACTGGATCCCTTGCAATCATCGTTCAAATGCATTGTCAATTTTGTAACCATCTTATGTATATTATAGGGAATCATATAACCAGTGAGCAAAGACTCTGAAAGTAGTCATTATCAGCACAACAATTGTTGATTAGTTTATTTAAACCCTATCAAGATAGTACTATCTTAAATCATATTGGTCAACCATTCTGATCTGGTGTGAACTGTTTCAACAAGTTCAACTGCAAGTAAAATAAACCAACAATTGGCTCAATCTATCTGAAATGAAATAGAGAATCTGGCTCAATAACTGTTTGAAAAATGGCATGTGTGATATTGTATACTGTGACATAATTTCCATGGAGTATAAGCTGGCTGTTAACAATGTTGTCTTAATCCACGCATAGCTCTTGTATAATTCTTTTCAATACATTCATATTACTTCTTCTGGATGTGTGATCCAGATCAAATGTTTTGAAGTTATACATTATTCAATGGCTCTGTATAATCAATTACAGAGATATTGGAGAATCGGCTGTGTAGAATTTTGAAAGTTTCATGACCGGATTGACTGGGTTAAATATTGTCTATCCATAGGAGTACTACAGGGTTATTCCAGGAAGATGTACAATGACCTGTGTCCAATACTCTGAAGCTGAGCTGGCAAGATCATACTTTTGGTAAGAATGCTATCTTTCCAATACTTGGTTGATCTGATCACTAGATAGAAACCCAAAGCAGTAATGTACTCTGCATTAGTATCCATACTTATTGGAGCTGACTATAATACACATAGACTCTGAAGTATGGTTGACATAGTGACTTCTATTGTATTGGTGCTGATTCTGTAGAATCTGGTAACAGTCCAAAATGTTGAATTAGATGAAGAATAGTAATATTGTCACCTGTTGGATTAGATTTTGGTGTGAAGCTTCAGAATTTGCATAAAGAGTCCATATTACAGTCTTATATAATACTGTTCTTTCCAATCAATAGATGGCTTCTACAGCTTATGTGAAGGTGTGTGATGCAAATAATAAGCAACTTACAATACTCATTGACTGTTAGTATTATTTCTGTCACCTGCTACTAGATGACTATGATTCTTACAAGGAGTTACAGTAGAAGTTGTAAGTATATCTAATTATGCAGATTGCCATTGTTATGACTATTTTCCTGTCAAATAGCTGAAGCTTGAATATCTTTAGTAGTGGGAGGCCATACAGAATAATGTTCTGAGGAATCCACCTCAGAGAAAATACATACTGATTATTGAATAACTGCAAATGATTTGGTGAAAATAAGTCAATAAACTCTGGTGAAAACTTTGCCATAAGAAATTCACTTTTCACCCTCCTGGCTAATACTAATATCAATCACTCATATTGATCTGGAGTTAGATTTGTGAAAAATATTATAAAGATTGCTGTGAATTGGAGGATAATACTCAGGTACTTCTCTGTAGTTATAATGGATGTGAGTTATAAGACATATATATATTTATCTATTACCAATATTATGCTGGATGTCTGGAATTTCAACTCCTCTTTGTTAGCATCTGCAAGCAAATGGAATTACAATTCATTTGCTTTCATTCTAAGCTATTGAACATGATGTATTGTCTATAGCAGAGTTGGCTCTTTCCCACTCAATCCTGACTAGGATTCTCCTGAGACAGCAGATATAGGGGTCAGATTAACATCTGAATTTGTTGGATTAGCTTAGGCACCTGCAGAAAGTGGTTTGAAGGCCGCACTGTAGGTTATTAACATGGTTCTAGTTGTCGGGATTTACAGTGTGGTGATGTCTCAAGGCCCTTTTGCCTCACATTTTCTTGCATTTCAATTTGGCATAGGTTGACTCAATCCAGCTTAATCTGTCTTAGCCTGGCTTTCAATGTGATGTATGCCACATACACGTTGATTTTATACTACCACACACTAGACAAGGACCGGGGTACGAGGCCATACTAGAGCAGTTTGTGGTTTTGACCTGCTGACAATTTCGAGGTTAGAGCATAGTTACACAGCATTCAAAACGTGCACTCTTGGCTCTCACCATTAGCATTGACATCCTACTTCTCAACATTATCGTATTCTATCACTCTGATATGTCTGGGATTCACCCCTCGAGAATACCATATGTTGAAGACCATGATGTACGTTTCCCCTCAGATGAGGACACAATGATGAGTCCTAAGTTGTTTCGGTTTATAGGAGATGTGTGACCAGATCAACTACAATCATGTTATCCCGACCACTTTGAGACTAGGAATCGCTCCGGAAAAAGCTTCTGCTATTCTCTCGCAGATACACCGGAAAAGGAGGGCGGCGGCAATCGTGGTACCTACAGATGATGGACGGGTACGAATGCGCCTCCGTGAACTTGGAGAGCCTATCACATTGTTCGGAGAGGGACCTGGCGATCGACGGGACCGACTGCGAGAGTTATTGTATCAGAGGCAAGAGGGCATAGTAACTAGTTGTGGAGTTGATATGAAAATGATGGATACTGGAACGCCTTTTTCGGACGACGAGCACGGCGACAATTCCGACGATGAAGAGTTTTACACCCCAGGCGAGCTAGAATTATTATCTGCCCGGAAAAAGATAGCCGTATATTCGTTGACCCGCGCACAAGAAAGAGTCGAGAGGCAAAAGTTAGAGGCTGCACTGCCACTACAGAAGCACATCAAACATCGTCGAACAATCAAGGAGTACCTTGGCGGTTATCAAGTCCTGGGATCTCAGATTGCCGGTGATCGACCTCTGTCTTTGGCCCGATTTTCCCCTGACGCGAAGCTTATCGCGGCTGGTTGTTGGAGTGGAACAATCAGAATGTTTGCTGTACCGAACCTGGAGCAGAAGGGGCTGCTTCGCGGACATACCGATAGAGTCGGAGGAATTTCATGGCATCCCCAGGCCATCGTTGCAATGTCACCTGAGTTAGCAAATCTGGCTTCGGGTGGAGGTGAAGGGAATATCCACTTGTGGTCACTTTCTAAACCTACGCCAATATCTACTCTCACCGGTCATTCAGCCCGAGTTTGCAGGGTAGAACATCACCCAAACGGCCAATATCTGGCATCTGCGTCCTTCGATACAACGTGGAGACTCTGGGATCTGGAAACACAACAGGAATTGCTACTGCAGGAGGGACACTCTAGAGAGGTGTACTCGGTAGCCTTCCAGGGTGACGGAGCACTTATTGCGAGCGGTGGGTTGGATTCCATTGGTAGGGTATGGGATTTGAGGACTGGGCGGACAATTATGGTTCTCGACGGTCATATTCGAGAGATTACAGGTTTGGCGTGGCATCCAGACGGCTATCGTGTATTAACTTCATCTGGTGATGCATCAATGAAAGTCTGGGATGTTCGGATGGTTCGATGCACCGCTACGATTGGTGCACACAAAAAACTGGTCAGCGACATCCGGTTCTTCCGTGGTGATGGTGCCAGCAGTGGTTTAGCTAGCGGGATGAACACGAAGGGAACCTTCTTTGTGACTAGTGGTTTTGATGGGGACATCAAGATTCACTCTAGTGACGACTGGGCATTCGTGAAAGGTCTCCATGCGCATTCTGGAAACGTAACCAGCGTTGATGTTAGCCTGGATGGGCGGTTTGTTGTCAGTAGTGGACAGGATAGAACTTGTAAACTCTGGGCAAAGGAACATCCGTAGTCATGCTTTGAACGAGGAATTCTGGAGTCGCTAAGCCAAATTTATTGCAGATCTTGAGATAAAACTAGAATGATAGCAGGATCGTGTAAAAATTGAACAGCATAGTAGATTAGACAGACATGTCAAAACCGGAAGCTGTCATTTCCCCACGACATTGTCTCTCACACAAAAAGGTTCTGTGTTTTCATATCAACGGATACATTCACTGAGATTGCAACAACGACAAACACCAACTGTGACAGAATTAAGACTTCGACTCCAATTACACACTCACCAAGACAACGATCTCAAAGTAGCGGCCCCCACACAGTTCTTGAGGAATAGTAAAGTAGTACACAGATCCATCCACTCTTCACAAAAGTGATACCTTCATGCGCTCACGTTATCTTGAGCAGCTAGGTGGAAAAGAAATTTCTCCAGGTCAAATCTGGAGTCGTCGGGATCAGTTACAACTATAATTCAATCTGTTAATTATATTCCCACATAAAACATGTGCTACGCACAGAGTGCCAAACGTACAGTCCCTAGATATCTTGATTGTGTATGTCTTGGCCCATTCTGCTTTCGCCTCATTGATTAATGCCTCCTGCTGCTTCCATTCGACCTGAGCTTGCTGAGCTTTGAAACGCGAGGCGAGGCTGCCCTGGTAGTAAAAGCCATAGGCGGCACCACTTCCAAGAGCAGTATATCGCAGGACCTACAATATGTCAGGGCCCAAAGCGATCAAGGAGGACATTGCCAAAAGAATGCATGCTGTACGTTGACAGTTTGCGATGAGAAATGCATCGAGTCGCGATCACGGTCTAGGAGATTGGTATCAATTCCGTAGGATCGATTAGAAGGTGGATGGAGAATTGAAGAAAGAATCTTGTTTGCATGCAATCGATTCAACTTTTGACATGAACTTCACCGCCGGTTTCCACTCTAAAGTATAGTTCGGAAATGAGGAGAAAAGAATCTTGGGAAGGGGAAGTCAGGCGGGTAATTACTCTCGGCACTACTTTGCAGACACGGAAAAGAGTTCGATCCTAGATCATTAGTTTGGCGTGATGAAATATATTATTCAGGGTACTATGTAGCATAGCACTAGCCCCGATCATCGGCATTTACATTTTAGTATGCGAGGTTAGGGTTGATTTTGCCAAGCACATGGAATTGTATGTCAATATACTTTTGGTAAATTATAAAACATTCAATATCTTTTGTTGACTAAACTTACGCATTTTACCGTCTAACTGCCCATGACCGGGTAACCGCTTAAGCCTGTGCAGGCAACACATAAGCCCCCAATAACACCACACCAAATCTTGTAAACTTTCATAACTAATTTCCAATCAATTTTCATAGTTTAGTAAACTTTGGAGGTATCTGAAGTTTGTAAAGGACTAATAGTAACCAAAGATTGTATAGTGTACAGAGTAAATAAGTATTTACATAAATTATGCAAAAATATACTGGCTTATTCTGTTTTATCGCTCTATAAATAACCTCGGTAACTTTTCATGTATTTTTAATAAACCATAGCTTATTTGCAAAGTAAGTAGTTAGGAATTTCATCTGCTATCTGAAAATTGATTATTATTATATTATAACACTATAATATATATCTACATATATTCAATTTCACTTATACCAAGAGAATACTATACTATTTTCATATATACAAAACTATACTATACTACTATAAAATAAATATTCAACTTATATAAGGATAATAATTATACAAAATAATTATTTTGAATTAATATAACAGAAACAATATCAAGAAAAAGGGAAAAATAACTAGTGTTAGCAATGTGTCCAGGTGACCTGACCGTGGTCAGGGTTCAGACCACCAGAACAAATCAGTTTTATCTCAGACCCGTCCAAAAACCCGACCCGCAACCTCTTGGCAGGCCAAATTCCTACCCATACACATTGATCCGTGTGTTTGGCCGGGTTAGGCTAGACATGTCAGTTCCAATCTCAAGTTCTGCTTTTCAGGTATTTCAATTTATGGTCGCATTCAGATATCCTAACGTTAATCACAAAATATTGACTTTTGCACATTATTGTCTTTTTTGATGTATTGGCCGCCTTTATTATCATAAAAGAGAGACACACTCCCTGCCCTATCCTGAAAATGATTGTCAAAGGAGCGTCAACGATTCTTGGTCTTACATCTTGGAATCAAGTCCCCTGCATTGAGCAAATATAGAAAATGCATGGCGCATGGCATTCAGCTCACTTTAGGTGCATTAAGAAGCAAGTTCAGTGTATAATGTCACACCAAGTCCTGGGAAGCCCATGAGCATCATCAGCAATTCAGAGAGATTGAAAGTGTAGACATTTGCAAGAGTCAAATAGTTTGAAAAGAGTGCAATGCTAGAATCAACAAGGTGTTGGCCATGAGACCAGGTTTAGCAACGATACTGGAGAAACTACGTAGTTCATGAAATTTTGATAGTCCTGAAACTGACCTTTCAATAGCAGCAAATGCTTGCTGTATTGATTACGCTGACACCAGGTTGTTGAAACGAATTCATTGACTGTCAAAAAGCCAATGTACAAATTGCAGTACTACTTATTATGGATGTGAAAACACTGTGGGATTCGACACTGCAGTTCACTGGGCGAGCCTATCAATTCCGGGAATTCACCTGCAAGTAGCTGAAGGATCTACAATATCTTGATTCTGGGCCACTGTTGACAACACAAGTTGAATGGAACATCGTCAAGTACGTCACCCAAGATTAAAGGCAATTGCTATACTGAACCCTGTAGATGTCAAAGAGGCATACGATTACTCTGCATCATGATATCACTGTCTACAATGATTTGTTCGATTACATGGATGGGGTTATGTGAGCTTTAGCTAAGAAGAAGACTCAATGGGAGGAAAATTTATACCTAGCCGTGAAGTTTGCACAACTGAAGCTGTACAAATATTATGCAGAAGTTACTCCAACAATGGGTATGTTTCTCATTTTGTCGCACATCCTTGATCCTTTCTGGAAGTTATGATCCTTTAGGAATTGGAACAAGGCAATGGATATTAATCCTGAGGACAAGACTCCTTATACTACCCAATACCAAGAGGTGTTTCTGAAGTATGTGGAGAATGAATAATGTGCCAAACATAGATTGTTACCAGTCATAAAACCCAAAAGAGTGCCGAGCAACAATCCCTTCCCCACCGTCATGGCTTCTGGATCTGGTCAATCATGTTTTGATCCATATGATATGTCCAGCAATGATGAGGAATACTTAACACCTGAAAATGTGGCTGAAATGACACCCAAATGAAGCGATTGTGCAGCACGCTTAGTGACAGCCACAAGGAGCTGTTTGAATTTGCCACCTGATTCATCAACGAACTGGGAGCACATTTTTATGAATCTTAATGATTACCACTCCGACCCCATTGAGATTAGCTGTACATTGTGGAGACCAGATATCACTGACTAGTGGCATCAACAAGAGGAAATGCAGTCCAAGAACACCGAACAATCCAATACGGAATGTAATATATTCTTTATTATACCACGTGGTGTCGGAGTGGAGGTCCGCTGTTTGCTTGGGGGAGACGTTATCGGCTGGAGGAAGTCAGAATGCCAGACAAGACCCTTGGCAAAAAAGTCAAAGTAAGGCAGTTTGTTCGAGCCATCAATGGCATATTGGCGGGTGCTGACCCAGCTATGGATATGATGACAACTGAAAACGAGTTGTAAAGGAAGACAGTGGCAGAGGAAAGAAATTTGCACAGAATTTCCATGGTCCATGAGTATTTGGAGGTGTGGCAGGGCAGCCAAAACCTATGTGCTACAAAGAAGGAATCTCACACCCAAACCAAACAAATGACAGCCATAGGATGCATTTCAGATACCGAAGAGATTGTCAAAGCATCCTGGTCAAACATTCAACATGATGGTGCTGCTGCATTTAAATTACCAGACAGATTACCTTTGCCACCAGCTTTGTCTGCAAAGGACCTCCCAGGAGGACGAACCCAAGTATTAAATGTCTGCCGAATAAGAACAATCGACCATCACGCAACTGAAAGTGATGAAGATAGTGCAACTGAAAGTATTTCTGACACCGGAAATTGGGTCAACTGGAATGGTGACAGTGAAAATCCAAATGATAGTGAAGACGACTGGGAGGCAGACAATGAATCCGATATAGCGCCTGGGAATGGCATTCAGGATCTGGCAAGTGAATGGTGGCGGAATGTGAGTTATGCACTGAATGTTCTCGGGTCGATTCATCTTACATGGAGGTCAACGAAACCAGCCGAAACGGTGTCGATGATGGTCAATGCGATGGATACAAGGAGGAACATCGGAACCAAGAAAATGAAGAACAGAATGCATCAATACTTCTTCACCAGGTTCTCTATGTAGCGTGACTGAGAATGTCATTTAGAGTAATATTATGGGAGAATAGTGAGCAGTCGCATGTTACTTTTGGTTGATAAACAGAAGCATAGCGGGTGAAATGAATGATTGGGTAAGATAGATCAATTTTACTAGAATGGGAGCGAGCAGGGCAAGAATATTACTGGGCTTGGCATTGCGAAAGGGCCTAGTCACAATCAGGCAGAAAGGCAATCAGTAAATTCGAATAAATATCAATCCAATTATCGATGGCAGCAGATTTTGAATGGACAATAAATTAAAATGGGTGTCCACAAAGCATCAACAATTTTTGGTCTTGTAAGTAAGGTAATTGAAAAGTGATTTGGTCGCTGTTATGCATAACTGACATATTGGCAGCCATTACAGGCAAAAGAGAAAGTAACATGGTCACTGCCCCAGTCTGGAAACGAGTGTCAATGGAGCGTCAACGAGTGTTGGCTTTGCATCACGGTTAATGTAGCTGGCGATTGGTTGCAGACATTCATAAATGAGGTATTGGCCGCCTTTAAGTGCAAAAACAAAAGAGAGACACTCCCTGCCCCATCCTAAAAATGAGAGTCAATGGAGCTTCATCAATTTTTGGTCTTGTAAGTGAAGTAATTGAAAAGCGATTTGGTTGCTGTTATGCATAACCAATGTATTGGCAGCCTTTATAGGCAAAAGAGACAGTGACAAGGTCACTGCCCCATTGTGACAATGAGCGTCAACTCAGCGTCAATGAGTTTTGGCTTTGCATCTTGGGTAATCCAAGTGGTAATTGGTTGCAGACATCCATAAATGAGGTATTGGCTGCCTGTACGTGCAAAAACAAAAGCGACATGCTCCCTGCCCCAGCCTGAATAGTACCATCAATAGAGCAACATCGATTTTTGGTCGTGTAAGTAACGTAATTCAAAAGTAATTTGGTCGCTGTAAGGTATAACTCAAGTATTGGGAGCATTGATACGCAAATGAGGGAGCGACATGGTCGCCGCCCCATTCTGGCAATGAGTGTCAATGGCGTGTTAACTATTTTTGGCTTTGCATCTTGGGTAATCTAAGTGGCGATTGGATGCAGACATCCAAAAATGAGGTATTGGCTGCCTTTAGGGGCAAGAACTGCAGCGACATGATCCCTGCCCCATTCTGAAAATGAGTGTCAATGGAGCGTTAATGATTTTTGGTCTTGCATCTTGGGTAACCTAACTGTCGCTTTGTCGCATTAATTCATACTGGAAGGAATGGTGGCCATTTCAGGCCAAACAGTGTATGACATCTAGGTTACCCGATCATGAAAATAAGCGTCAACAGAGTGTCAACAATTGTTGGTCGTGCATGATGGGTAATCAAGGCATCGCGCCGATACTTCAGCTCATAACAGAACCGTTGACCCCCCTATTAGGCAACAATACAAAATGAAATAGGAAAAACATAGATTTTAAAATAATCAATATTGAAAACTGCAAAACATGCAAAAAGAGATGACTGGATGTTGAATCAGCGATTTTGATAAGATACTATTATCAAACAGCAAAACGAAGAGCATTATATGAATCTACAAATCGACCCGCAGGGTGACCCACTGATAACCAGCCCAATTCAGTCGGTTTGGCAGAATTCCATTGAAACGCTTCTGAATTGACGGTTCCGGTGTGTTGACAACCAGGACTGTCAATTTGGATACAGTTCAGTTTTGACCCCGACCCATACCCAAATTGGTGGTCCAGAACCATTGCTGACACTGGATTTAATATATATCAATATTTGTGACATATTGATTTCATATCATTAATTTGGATCAGATTCAGCCCGAAAATATCCACAATGTACTTATTTTAAAATTCCATTGGAATGTATATAATTAATATGTAGAAGATTTAAATATAATTTATTTTATCTCCAAATATTAGTCCTATATTAACAATCCATGTAATTTACTCCATTATTATTGAATTTACTATGAGAATGGTTTGAGCTACTTTGATTGTATATTATGAACTAGCTGAAAAATATTAAACAAGTGCTTTATTTTCTCAATAGCATAATATTTTATATTTCTCTCAAACTATATCCAGTTTTATATTTCATTATATTATTTATACAATTAAGATATCATATACGGTAATACCAAAAATGATCAAAACTATCAGAATCAATTTAACTTAATACTATATATGTTAATATTATTTTAGGGAGTATTTGAATAGATAAAATATACATAGTCCAGTATTAAGCCTAGATTAAAAGCTATATACAATATTCCATTCAGTGAATAATAAACTGACAAAATTGGAAACTATCTTGTTTTAAGTACCTGTTTTTGTAGGCTCTCTAATACATTGAAATTAATATTCATTGTTATTGTTCTATTTTATGTATTTACCTGATTATGAGTAATTACATTGTCTTATATATATCATTGAATGATTTGCTAGAAATAACATAACTATACACATTGAAAGTTTATATGCTGACATTTAATGCTAGTTGAGTACTTAAGGTAAACCAGTCAAATATATAATAATGTAAAGTATTCCGTATTCTAGGATATAGGAAATATATTACATACATCAGCAAAATGTGAGTCTGTAACCAGTGGACATGAGTGGTATCTAGGAGTTTTCAGAGTAGAATGCTATGATGGTTAAATCTTACAGATAACAAAACACATACAGTAATCTGAGTATGTATATAGAACAAATGTAATGAATTGGGGAGTATATGGCAGAATAGATAACACTTTGGAGTGTATCTAGAGATTCATTTATATACTTTTGGGTATACTGAATCACTGCCAAGCAGCCTCGAAAAAAATAACAATCATTACAAATGCTGCTGGTCCACAAGGTGATCATAGTGATGGCTCATCATTTATTGACTTTTAAAATATGTTTTTATTTCATTTCCTTACATATATCTCTACATAGCTGTATATGTTTGAATCAAATCATCATCTTATCAACACATAGTCTTTCTAACTGTCTGCAGGTAATGCCAATGTGCAATTGGATGTATAACAGGAGGTAGTAAGCAAGTGAACTGAGAGATGCACATGGAGATCTTAATCAGGTGAACATAGAAGTGCAGTTTAGAAAGCATTATGGTGTAAACATAGACAGATAGTTGGAGGCAATCATCAAGTGACTTTGGAAATACATTGGAGATGTATAATTAAGTTAACTGTCAAATATAGATGGTGGCTGTGATTTGTATTAACTCGAAGATAGTGATCAAGTAAGCTGAAAGATGTATTTGATGGTGAGTTTGAGTGAGTTTGAGAATATACTTGGTTAGGATAATCAAGAAAACTTACAGATGTACTTTGAGATTACAATTGGTGCCAACTTGGAGGCAGTTATCAAGAAAACATGAGAAATGCACTTGAAAAGGTGTTAGCCAATATATTAGTGGATACACTTGGATGCCATGATTGGTACTGAAGTGTAGACAGTGATTGAATAGACTGAGAAATGTATTGGCAGACAAGATTAAGAGATGTTGGAGATATTCATGCAGAATATGAGATATACTAATGAGAAGACAGTGAATGAGTAATCATTAGAGATGTACTTAGTAGCAGTAATTAAAAAACTGTGCAGTTGTACATGAGTTGGAAATCAGGTGAACTTAAAGTATCACCAGGATACATTAATCAAGCTATAATGGAGATAATCTTAGTAGTGTTCAATCTGGTGGAACACAATCTGAAAGTTGTTGGTCAGTCTGGGGGCTGTTAATTGGAATGTACAGATTCTGGAAGCTAAGACTCTTTTTAAAAATAACACACAATTATGCAAAGAGGATAAGAGATAAATTAAAATTAACTTTCTGAAGAGCTAGCTGGAAGTAGTTGATATGTAGAGTAGTAGGTTGGGGGCTGGCTATACACTAGTATTAAATCAAAAGTTTGGCATTACAGGGACACTGGTTGAAAAAGGAATATAGTGAATCTTGGGTGGATACTGTATACAGAAATAATGAATCATTTTAATATGGAGAAGTAGACAGGGATTGGTTGAAGTTTTATTCTCTGAGCATGGTACAGAGGTGGATATGAATGGAAGTAATGCGGCATAGAGAGAGTGATAAGTTGGCAGGGGATGTGGAAATGTTGAAAACCATATATATTGTCACGGTCTGAGTTGTTATGAGTGAGGATACTGATACAGTGAGGTTACCGAAAGAATATGTGTTAAGGAAAGATGGAGACATTGGGAGGTGTGGGAATAGTAGTAAGATGTGACATAGCAGTGGCAGTATAATTTGTAGTGATAAGGAAGTGGTCTGAGGTGTTGTGACGTCAGTCGATGTGGCGATGTATGGTTCGTAAGGCATTAGGTTGTTGTTGTGGACGATCATTGCGTAAGATTCAGATGATACATCGGAGCATCGGAAATGTTTCGACGGTGACAGATGAACCGTATATAACTAGAGGTTGTTTGACATTGGAGCGTTTCCGTCTCTTGACTCTTTACATGTCCTCCTGGATGGCAAAGCAAGCCATCACTTTGAAACATCTTCGACTCCTGCCTTGTCCTGTTTTCTTTGATACGAATTTGGAACCCTGTTGTCTTGTTCCCATATCACATTATTATTACAAATATCACCTATGTCAGATCCTGCCTTATACACTAGAACCAGTCCACCAAATATTATACCTGATGCTGAATGTACTGTCAACATTGCTTGACCCCCTGTTTCAACATTCATCAGCAATGACTCTAGTTTCGGTCAGGAACACCAGGGTGTTCCGGACGGCTCTAACGGCTCTGATGGAACCTCGAACCCTCAGACGGAGATTTACATGCTTCCCGTCGCCCAGGCAACGGGTCTGAATTTACTGGACTGATGTAGTGTCCTTCAGGTGCACCTGGGAGCACCTGGGAGCACCTTGAATCACTGTAGAGCAGTCTGGGACAAACATCATCTTTGGGAATGCTGCTGGTGCGCCTGGAAATCATAGCTACTACTCATCATTCAACGATTTTCAAAACTTATGTATTCAGTTTGTATTCTCATCTATGTATCTATGTATCAATATAGCTACCTATCCACACACGGTATATCTGGACTGCCAGCACGCGAGGATTGTCAGCAATTTGAGGTGCTCCTGCAAATAATGATCCGGTGAACTCAGAGATACACTCCGAGGCTGTGTTTGAGAGAGTTTGGAGATGCACTTGGAGGTGGTGATTGTATGAACTTGGAGACCATGATTGTGCGAGTTTGGAGATACACTTGAAGGCTTTGATTGGGCGAGTTTGTAGATGCACTTGGAGGCCGTGAACGAGCGAGTTTGCAGACATGCACTTGGAGCCCATGATGGTCCGAAATTGTGGGCCATAATCGAGTGAGTTTGGAGGCCGTGATCTAGCCAGTTTGGACGAGTACAGGGAAGCAGTCGATTGACGACGCGCCGGGTGCTGAGACTTTATTCATTAGTTAGTTATCTCGCAACCGTGGGAATGTGACGAGGTGACTTTACCTCTGAAGTTCAGATGGAGAACTGGCTGGTGACAGTCGATCTGTAGGGAGGTACGCCGGAAGCTGAAGCTACATTCAGGGGTCAACACAAAATTGTGAGAATGAAGGGACGACAGACAATCTCGGGTGTATGCTGTACTCGCTGTATGCTTCACTCGGTGTATGCTGCACTCAGTGTATGCTTCACTCAGTGTATGCTGCACTCGGTGTATGCAGCACTCGGTGTATGCTGCACTCGGTGTTAACTCATGATGATGGCATGGAGAGATAGAGAGGGATGACTTAACGTTGTGTTCTTGCAATGATGGTGGAGTTGTGGACGAGAAAGAGAGAGATGGGAGATGAAGATGAGAACGATATGGAGAATACGAGAGGACCTGAGAAATCTGGGGTACAACTTGCCTGATTGGGTGTAGATGACCTCGGATTGGTGTTATTACCTGCCTGATCGGGACTCATACCTGCCATATCGGGGATCGTCAATTGACTCGCACACGAAATTCTCTTAAGTTGTAGTTCCTCATGATGATATCCCCAATCTCCTCTGATCACTCTCTTTCTTGTGCTAAACTGTACCATCACCGAAGAATACAAAGTTAAGTCATCCCTCGCTATCTCTCCATGCCATGATCATGACTTAACACCAAGTACAGCATACATCCAGTACAGCATCATCCCGAGATCGACAGTCTCCCTCTCCCAGCCAGTTTCCCACTCCTAGCAAGTTTCTCATCTCTCGGCGGATGTTGTTGTACTCAACTCTCTACATTCCCACAATTACAAGTTGACCAATAATAGTGTCTCAGCTGCAGTCGCGCCTCCCTCCAAATCGACCACTTCCAAGTACTCCTCCAATCCTGCTCGATTATAGCCTGCAAGTGCATCTCCACACTCGCTCAATCACAGCCTTCCAGTGCATCTCTGAGTTCACTGGATCTCAATCTCTAATTGCATCTCCAACCTCGCTCGATCACGGCCTCAAAGTGCATCTCCAAACTTGCTCGATCATGGCCTCCCAGTGCATCTCCACACTCGCTCTATGACGGCCTCGAAGTGCATCTCTGAGTTCACTTGATCTCGATGTCCAAATGCATCTCCAAATTCGCTCGATCACGGCCTCAGTGTGTATCCCTGAGTTCACTCGGTCCTGGCCTCCAAGTGCATCTCTGAGTTCACTCGATCACGGCCTCCAAGTACATCGTTGATGAGCGACGGCGGGTGTACAGAGATACAGGGGTAATGGAGGTGGACTGAGCGTCGGGGAGGACATATTCGGGAGACCCCGGGGTGAATAGACATCATTGCATTTTCATAATCATCTGGAACCATGCAATTGCGTGGATTCTCACTGCCGGGTAGTCTCAAATCTTCTCACTTTCTTCCTAGGCTCCTGGAGCTAGAACCATTCTTTCTCACGAATTCCGTTCGTGCTCTCAATGGGCGTCTCATGATGCTCCTCCTATCATGCTCGACTACCATCTGTGGCCAGATTGACCATATGTATATATATAGAGATACTTAAATAATGCATGCCATATTATGGGGTAGTGAATCTTGTGACTGTAACAAAGATGAATATGATAGACGAAATGCCTTGTGCTTATGGAACCCTAAGAACCACTGCTTTGAGAATATGGCACCAAGGCTACCGCAGAGCTGCGCAGCGGTCTCAGCTGCTGGAGGTTTGTGTGTGGCTTCTGGACCGATTTACATTTTGCTGATATCCCCAATCAACCCATTCCGATGTATGGCCACAGTTGGCTACAACGCCACAGTGTTGGTTTACAATAGGATACGGACAGTGTGAGAAGAAATGGGGATACTGCGATCGGAGGGCGATATGCAATGCGACGCATGTTATTGCCGCTGGGTGCGGATTTATCCGCCACCGGGGTGTCTCTGACGGCTCTGATGGAGTGAGTCCACTCCGACGCAGCCTTTCCACCCAGACGGAAATGTTTTTTGCTGATGTTATATGGTATCACTGTGAAATATCTGACTGTCATACCTCGATTTGCTACCTGAGTAGCTGCGACCTTATGGAATTGACTGTGCCTGCACGCTTCGAATGGTTGTAGGTACTGTCACAAGCCTTGAGCTGTTACTTGTTGGGTCTATTGTGCACCCAATCGTCAGTGGTTACACGTTTGCCATAATTGTGTCGACGGGTTACCATGACTTACTGGATTTCATATCCATCTGTACCCACATTGATCGGGATTTTCAGATTGCAGAGTACGACAGTATCTGTACCACTCAAACGAATTAGTTCAACATTGCCCAAACCCCTTCCTTTTTTTCTCAACCTCAACCATTGAATGCCTTCGATAGTATCGAAGCCATACTTGCAGCAACCTTTGAAGAAGAATCTTTGGAGGCATATTTTTGGGATCAATCCAACGTTAACTCCTGTTGGAATATTTACTGGACTGAATCCACTGATTATGGAGGAGGCTTGGAACTTGACGATCATTTGTTTGGAATCAGTTGGACTAAGTATTGGTGAGCCGAAGCTTTCTTTCACTGTGGTTCACAGCAGCCCTGTGAGTGCGAAGGACATAACTGTTTAGGGACCCATTTGATGGAAGAACATGCACAAGCAGGAGCAGAAGCAGCAAAACCTGAACCAGTTCTGTAAATTGTTATCAAGCCCCCGACCCTGACATCTTCCGAAATTGTTGCACTCAATTGGCACCGGTGAATGCACATAATCTGTTGCAATGTCAGCATTGAATCAAGAGGACTATGTTGCATTGGTGTCAGTTGACGAGAGACTGCCCATAGGAGAACTCCTGAATGCCACCAATGATGCCATAGGATTCGAAGAGACCCAGGAGAGGTTAGAACTGGCACAAGGAGTGCTATAGAGAGTGGCGTGATACTCTGAGCCAGCGGACTTGGTACAGAGGTTATGCAACCAGTCAGGAGAGATAATCAAGCTACAGAAGAAGATCATGAACCTGAAATCCCAACATTTCCTGCCACTCATATGCGAACACTCCGCAATGGAGAATAGGATCTGAGGTCTTGAGTACAACCTCGCCTAAGCTGGGAGTAGGCCAGCTGCAGAGTGAACCTTGCAGTAAGTACATGCAGAAATGGCCGCAATGACCCGAGACGCACAAGAATCTGTAGAGGAGGTGAAGATTTTGCAGACGCAGTTAGCCAATGCCCTAACCCTGCCAGCGAGGGAAGCTCTGGCGGCTGCCAAGGGTCAGGAGGACAGAGGCCAGAAATTTCCCACCTCCCCGGACTATTTAGGGTTGGATTGCACTCAGTTTAGAGGATGATTCGCTCAACTGCGGATTGTCATTCGACACAAACACCACAGTTCTCCCGACAATCACTCAATGATGGAGTACACAATCAGACGCATTTGGGGCATAGCCGTCAGGCAGATCTTGCCACACATCCGGGAGGATGGAACGGTAGGGTTGGAAGACCTACCAGGTTTCATATAACTCCCGGACGCAGCTGGTGGGGACCCTGACTGGGTTCCAACCGTGGAACAGATGATGTGTGAAATTGAACAAACGAATCACAAGTTCTCTCACTACTATGCTGAGATCCAAGGTATCGCTGCAGATGTTGACTGGAATTCATCGACCCTCCGGAACACACTGCGAATGGGATTGTTCAAAGAAATGAAGGATTCCTTCACTTATTGAGATATGCTAGGGGAGTTTCCTGAGTTTGGGACAGTTGGTCAAAGGGGGCTTAATCAGAGCCGACAACGATAGGCTGAGAAAGGGGCACAGAAAACACGAGGAGGGGTAAGTTATGACTTGTCCCCCAGGCCCCTGGCAACCCTGAAGGACCCAGCGGCAGCGCTGGCCAGTTCAGTTGCCTCATACACCGGACAGGCGCCTATGGTTCATACTGCATGCAAAAGGAGGATTGCTGTGGACGAATGGGATAAGAGGTTTGCAGATGGGAGGTGCTTACATTGTGGTGGGTTTAACCATACGGCAGCAGAATGTGCGGCATAGAAGAAGGCATTAACCTGTACTGTGTTGGGAGCAGAAGTTAAGGAATTACGAACTGGGACAGGTTGTGAGGATTTGGGAAAGATTAAGTCAAATGAAGAAAGATGGCTCTTCAGTTGACAGGAAAAGTGTTGTTTTGAATGCTTTAAAATGTTTTGGAATTTCGTGTTTATTGGTAAGCAAGGTGGAGGTATTCGAAGGGTTAATGGAAGGGAATCATTTACTTATACCCTTTACATGGACTGTGAATAACCCAGAGATATCAACACATGCGATGATCGACTGCGGAGCTACAGGCATTGTATTTATGGATCAAGATTTTGCTCACCATCCACAAATACCACATCCAGAATTAAAAGAAAAACGACAAGTCGAGGTTATCGATGGAAGACCTGTATAATCCAGGGACTGTGGGCACGCTGCGAAGGTCGGGGTAAGAATTCAAGACCATAAGGGAAATTTAGCAATGTTGTTGCAACATTAGGACATTATCCAATTGTCCTTGAGATTCTCTCCTTGTGACACCCAGACGTAGTGGTATGGTTTGCGTACAATACAGTTCCGTTTGGATCACAACATTGCATTACACATTGACATGATGCACCTGTCATGGTACGTGGAGTTACAAAAGATCCTCCGGAACCAGTTTTCCCCAGTGGGAAGGGGTTGTTCAAACCACAGATACAACCACAACTCCCACATCGAGGAAATATCATCATGCCTAATGGATCCTCATTTTGTCGGACAGTAAAAAAGGGGAAACTCACAACATTCAAAGCATTACTATAGTATACATTTATGGCTATTGAGGCGAAGGATTCGAAGGAATGACCCCTGGAGGAGATTGTTCCCAAATAGTATCATGAGTTTCTGCCCTTGTTCAGTAAGGTTTCAGCTGATTGACTTCCACCACACCATCCAGGCATTGACCATGAAGTCCGCCTGAGGAGAGGTGAAAAACCGCTTTGGGGACCTCTGTATTTGATGTCAAGAGCAGAATTAGTCGTACTTAAGTAATGGTTGGATGATAATCTGTCCAAAGCGCTTATTCGCCAATCATCATCACCTTTTGCAGCAATAGTTCTGTTCACGAAGAAACCCGATGGGCGGTTACAGTTTTGTATCGATTATCGGGATATCAACAGCACAACAAACATGAACCAATACCCTCTCCCCGCAATATGAGAAACGCTGCACCTGCTTTGGAAAGCACACAGAGATACAAAGCGTGATGTCCGAGGGGCATATAATCTGGTACATGTCAAGGTGGGGGATCAACACAAGTTAGCTTTTTGGACAAGATATGGCCTGTTTGAACCTACAGTTGTGCAGTTTGGCACAATAAAGACCCCCGCTTAGTTTCAAGAATATATTAATAACTCTATACAAGAGGCCTTGGACGATTTCGCATCGGCTTACCAGTATGACAGACTGATATATAGTCATTTGGAAGATGTATCTGAAGAGCATGTTAGGTGGGTTATGCAATGTCTTTTGGAAGCTGGACTTTATTTGGAACCAGGAAAATGCATGTTCCATAAAGAAATTGAAAGATATCTGGGGTTGATTATATCAACAAAGGGAATTTCAATTGAGGAAGATAAGATTGAAACAGTGAGGAATTGGAGCTACAAGAACAAAACAAAGAATGGCAGGTTGGGCAACCTATTTGAAGTACAACAATTGCTGGGGTTTTAACAATCATTACCGACAATTTATTCCTAACTATTCGGTGAAAGCGTAAGGATTGACAAAATTGACAAAAAAGGACGAGCTATTTTGATGGGAAGCCTAACAACAATTTGCCTTCGATGCTATGGTAACTGCTTTCACTACTGCACTAGTCCTTCTACAGTGTGTTCATGCAAGTGAAGTAATCATAGAAATCGATGCTTCCGGTTATGTATCTGCTGGTGTGCTATCACAGTATGATGATGAAGGATTCTTATATCCCGTTCTATATTATTTGAGAAAACATACACCGGCCAAATATAATTACGATGTATAGTATAACGTACCTATGGCCATCATCAAACCACTTGAGGAATGGAGACTCAAATGCGAAGGATCTGCATACCCCCTTCAGCTGTTAACACATCTTCAGAATTTGGAGTATTTTATGCCAAAAAAGTTGCTAAACCGAAGACAAGCGCAATGGTCTGAGTTTTTAACCGAATTTGACCACCAAATAGTATACAGTCCAGGGAAATCCAATGGAACAGCGGATGCTTTGATGGGAAGGCCAGGAGACCTTCCTGAGGAGGGGGATGAAAGATTGAAAAACATAGAGCAGGTGGTTCTAAAGCCGGAGAAACTGCCAGAACAATTGCTTTGTTGGCGGGCAGTCCGCCTGCCCAGGGCCGTCGCTGCATTTCGAATCTTTTTGTAGAAGCATATATGTCTGACCCACTCCCAGGAAAAAGAATGGAAGCGATCCGAACGAATGGTGGGCTACAGGAAATTACTGTTGCGGAATGCATAGTGGCAGATGGACAAATACCTTGTAGAGGAAATCTATATGTACTAGAGAGTGATGCCATGCACCTACAGACAATCCAGGCGTATCTGGATAGAGGATTTGTGGGACATCCAGGACAAGCGAAGACTTTCGATCTCCTGGACAGACAGCATTAGTGGAACATAATGGTACAGGATGTTGATCGGCATGTACGAAACCACAAAAGTTGCCAACGCTCTCGGAA
>Ga0307515_10000444_pt1 | contig 99282 bp, 96 predicted proteins | sample 17_EM_MG_FD_194513 | JGI IMG/M metagenome (GOLD analysis project Ga0307515, IMG submission 194513) | Populus trichocarpa ectomycorrhiza microbial communities from riparian zone in the Pacific Northwest, United States - 17_EM | ecosystem: Host-associated > Plants > Roots > Unclassified | place...
TGACGGGCTCTTCGACCTTTTCCGGCTCCTTCACCTCAGGCAGCTTGGCCTGCTCGACCGGCTTTTCCTCGACGGGCTTTTCGAGTTTCTCGGGCTCCTTCACCGGCTCCGGCTTTACCTCGGCCTTTTCGACAGCCGGCTCCTCGATTTCCTCACCTTCCTGCTCCGTCTGCTGCTTGACGGCGGCGACCTCCGAATTCGTTTCGCTGTAGATCTCTACCGCGACCACCGTCTCGCCCTCATTGAGCACGCTCTCATCCGGCAGGCTGATGGCCATGTATAGGACGACCAGCAGGACGGCCAGCACGTGAAGAAAGACGGATAGCCCGAAGCCGTCCCGAAGCAGCTTGTATGCCAGCAAGTGGCCCGCTTCCGCCTTCTCCTGTTTTACGGGGGGAATATCCATATCGAGTAACGCAGCCTGTTTTCCCGGCGCGTCCGGAAAGCCTGATATCCCCGAATCGGAGCCCATATACGGCGAGATGCCATCGTCCTTGGCGAATGAACAGGGCGGCACGTCCTTGAAGTCATGTTCAAGACCCGCGCGCGCGCGATCGTTGGAATTGGCGGGTTTGAACCGCAACTCCCTGATCTGCACCACTTTTGGGTCTGTCATCGCCATTTTCAGTCGGTATAAGCCGGCCACGCTGCCCACCTGTTGGTCGACTTCGTCATGTGCGGCTCCTCGGGGCTCCGGAGAAAGTAACTTGACAACGCTTGTCAGCTATTGCGTCATTATTGAAATATGAGTATCGAAGTCAAGAATGAATTGACCTTGATTGGCAGCGCGTGGGACCGGCGGGATTGGTCCCGGGGACGCGGGGCACGGAGAGACAGGATGATGGTGGAACTCGAAAAGAAGGATGCCGGCATGGGGCGGGCGTCGCTTCCGGCCGAGGGCACGCTTCCGGAATACGACACGCAGACTCTGTTCGCAGGGCGCCGCGAGATCGTGATTCACCACGCCGGTGCCGATTACCGGATGAAGATCACCAAACAAGGCAAGCTCATTCTCAACAAATGACGCAATGAAGACCCAGGTAGATACCCAGGGGAAGGGACGAAAGACATGACCGAATTCAAGGCTCCGACACCTCAGGAAATCCGTTTCTATCGTGCGGAAAACCCGAAACTCCGCGAACGCGACATCGCCGCCAATCTCGGCATATCGGAAGCCGCACTCGTCGCAGCCGAAGTCGGCCTGACCGCGATCCGCATCGATGCCAATCCCAACAAGCTCTTGGAACGCGCGCCGGAACTGGGTGTGGTGATGGCGCTCAGCCGCAACGAAAGCGCCGTGCACGAGAAGATCGGCGTCTATGAGAATATCGAGATCGGCGAGAAGACGTCGCTGACGCTAGGCGCCAATATCGACCTGCGCATCTTCAACTGGGTCTGGGCGCATGCCTTCGCGGTCACCAAGACAGATGGCGAGACGGTTCGCCGGTCGCTGCAATACTTCGACAAGTCGGGCGAAGCGATCCACAAGGTGCATCTGCGGGCCGAATCCAATCTCGAAGCCTATGAGAAGATCGTCGCCGATTTCCGTGTCGAGGACCAGAGCCAGGATTTCGTCGCCCAGCCCTTCACCAAGACGGCCGCTGGCCGCACCGAGGGCTTCGATGTCACTGAACTCCGCGACCACTGGTCGAAGATGACAGACACGCACGAATTCTTCATGATGCTGAAGAAGCTCGATATCGATCGCCGCGCGGCGGTGCAAAGCGTCGGTCCCGATTACGCCTGGAAGCTCGCCGATGGCGTCGCTACCGAATTCTTCGCCAAGGCCGTCGAGAGCCAGGTCAACCTGATGTGCTTCGTCGCCAATCGCGGCATCGTGCAGATCCATACCGGCCCGGTTTCGAATGTCGCGCCGATGGGCCCCTGGCTCAATGTCATGGACCCGATCTTCCACCTCCACCTGCGTGCCGATCATATCACTGAAGCCTGGGCCGTACGCAAGCCGACCAAGGACGGCCACGTCACCTCGCTCGAAGCCTATGACAAGAACGGCGAGATGATCATCCAGTTCTTCGGCAAGCGTAAGGAAGGCAATGTCGAGATGGCCGAATGGCGGGCGCTGGTCGAGGCGCTCTCGACCACCGATGCCGCCGCGGCCGCATAAGGAAAGAAAGATCATGCTTGCAATGACCCTGCGCCGCCGCGCCCTGTTTGCGTTCGCGGCTCTGTTTCTCGTCGCCGGCCCATTGGCCGCGCAGGAGATCAAGCCCGTCGATACGTCGCGTCTCGTCACCGTCGGCGGCGCCGTAACCGAAATCGTCTTCGCGCTCGGCTATGGCGACAAGGTCATCGCACGCGATATCACCAGCTTTTATCCGGATGAGGTCAACAAGCTGCCTAGCGTCGGCTATATGCGGGCGCTGTCGCCGGAGGGGGTGCTTTCGGTCAATCCCTCCGCCATTCTCCTGATCCAGGGTAGCGGCCCCAAGGAGACGATCGATGTTCTGAGTAAGGCATCCGTGCCGCTGGTCTCCATACCTGAAGGCTTTGATCGCGACGGGATCGTCAACAAGATCAAGGCGGTGGGCAAGGCGCTCGGCGCCGATGCCAAGGCGGATGAACTGGCGGCCGAGGTTGCAGCGGATGTCGATGCTGCCGTGACCGATGCGGGCAAGATCGAGCACGCCAAGCGCAAGCGGGTGCTTTTCGTGATGACCGTGCAGAACGGCAAGATCATGGCTGCCGGCGAGCATACGGCCGCACACGGTATTGTCGCACTCGCCGGCGGCATCAATGCGACGTCCGATTTCCATGGCTACAAGCCGCTTAACGACGAAGCCGTCATCAATGCCAGGCCGGATGTCATCCTCCTGATGGATACCGGCGCCCAGACAGTGTCGGAGGCGGACATTCTTGCCAACCCCGCCCTGGCACTGACGCCTGCCGGGCAGGCCAGGAAGGTCATCCGCCTGGGCGGCAGCGCGCTTCTCTTTGGCCCACGCGCCGGCGACGCCATTCGCAAGGTTTACGAGGCGCTCTACGGCGGCTAGGCTCAAAAATGGCAATTGATATGGAAGTCGCCCGCGACGAGATTACGTCGAGTGGACAGCGTGCGGGCCATGACCGCGGCGCCCGGGCGCTCGTCTACGGCCTGCCGGCGCTGAGTATCCTAGCCGTCGCCATGCTGCTCATATCTGTTATGACTGGCGCCAGCACCGCCTCGGTCGCCGGGCTCCTCAGGAACTTTCTTTTGGGGGGAGACACTGCGCTCGATGCCCTGCGCGACCGCATCGTCATCCTGGAGGTTCGCATGCCGCGCGCGGCGGTCGGCTTCCTCGTCGGCGCCGCACTGGCCGCCTCCGGTGCAACGATGCAGGGTCTGTTCCGCAATCCCCTCGCTGATCCCGGTGTTCTCGGCGTGACCTCCGGCGCCAGCCTGGGGGCGGTCTCCTCGATCGTTCTCGGAGGAACGCTGCTTGCGCCGATCACGGCGATCCTAGGCATCTTCACACTGCCCGTCATGGCCTTCATCGGTGCGCTGATCGTCACATTCATTCTCTACCGCCTCGGCCGCCGCGACGGCGAGACGCAGATCGCCACCATGCTGATCGCAGGCATCGCCATATCCGCGCTCGGCATGGCCTTGACCGGCCTGCTGATCTACGTCGCCGACGATAGCCAGATCCGCGACATCACGTTCTGGAGCCTCGGCTCGCTTGCCGGCTCGACCTGGCAGAAGGCCGCCATCGCGGCAGCCGTCATCCTGCCGGCGCTACTCACCTTGCCTTTCCTTGCCCGGGGGCTCAATGCGTTCACGCTCGGCGAGGCCGCGGCCTTCCACATGGGCGTGCCGGTGGAGCGCTTCAAGCGGGTGGCGATCGTCATGGTCGCGGCAGCCACCGGCGTGTCGGTGGCGCTGTCCGGCGGTATCGTCTTCATCGGCATGATCGTGCCGCATCTCATCCGTATCTGGGTCGGCCCCGATCACCGTTTCCTGTTGCCGGCGTCGGCATTGCTGGGCGGAAGCCTGCTGCTCGTCGCCGACATGATCACCCGCATCATCGTGGCGCCCGCCGAGCTCCCGATCGGCATTCTCACCGCCCTCATCGGCGCGCCGTTCTTCCTCTGGATCCTGCTCAAGGATCGTTCCGGAAGGGTGATGTGATGATCGAGATCGACAACATATCCGTCACACTGGCCGGCCGGCAGGTCGTCAAGAGCCTCAGCTTCACGGCTTCGCCGGGCAAGCTCACCGCGATCATCGGCCCGAACGGTTCGGGCAAGACCACGACCATGAAGGCGATTTCCGGCGAGCGGAAGTTCGACGGCGCGATTCGCTTCAACGGTCGCGATTTGAAGACCATGAACCCGAAGGAACTTGCGCTCTCGCGCGCCGTGCTCGCGCAGTCGATCAGTCTCGGTTTTCCCTTTCTCGTGCGCGAAGTGCTGGAAATGGGCGTCGTCGCGGGCGACACCCATAATGCGCAGGAAGCGGAGAGGGTGATCGCCTGGGCGCTGGAAGCGGTCGATCTCAAGGGTTTCGAACGCCGCGTCGCGACGGCGCTCTCGGGCGGCGAGCAATCCCGCATGCATATGGCCCGCGTCCTTTGCCAGATCCCGGAGGCCGTGCGGGATGGCCGAGCCAATTGGCTGTTCCTCGACGAGCCGGTTGCCAGCCTCGACATCCGGCATCAGATCGCCATCATGAAGCTCGCCAAGGCATTCGCCTTGCGGGGCGGTGGCGTTGTTGCCGTCATGCACGACCTCAACCTCACAGCGATGTTCGCCGATCAGGTCGTCATGCTGAAGGACGGGCGTCTGCATATGGCGGGCACGCCGGCGGACGTCTTGAACGAGCAGGCTCTTGAAGCCGTCTACGGGTGCCGCCTGTCGGTCACCCGGGAGCCTGAAACCGGCCTGATCCGCGTGCTCACGCCGCTTGCCGCGGCCTGATACTTCCTCGTCAAAATGCCCAAGGCCCCACCGGCTTTCGCCAGCGGGGCCTTGGGAGTCCTCGCCTATTAGATTGAAAAAACGAAATCGTCAGCGTTGAGAGAAGCGAGCTTGACGCCCATCAGCAGCACGCTGCCGCCGTCATGTTCGATCGTCACGCCCGCCTTGCCCTGCGTCGCCTCGTTGATAACGGCATCGAAATTGTCGAAAAAGCCGCTGAAATCGATCTTGTCGACGCCCTTGAAGTCCGTGATTCTGTCTATGCCATCGCCAGCCTCGAACACGAAGATGTCGCCGCCACGGCCGCCCGTCAACCTGTCGTTACCTTCGTCGCCATGGATCGTGTCATTACCCCGGCCGCCGTTGAGCTTATCGCCGCCGCCTTCGCCGTGAAGCGTATCGGCCTGCCTGTACGAGGTGAAAGTGTCTCTTCCAGCCGAGCCGACGAAGTCGATCGAATCGCTGTTGAGGAATTGGAGGAACTTCGCCGTGCTGCCGTCGGCAAGGCTTTCGACGAAATCGCCTTTGCCGAACGCGGTATTGAAGGCGTCAAATGCCACGTGGATCTCACCATTATTGGTGTATTCGGGGAAATCGTCACTGGTCTTGGTATTGGTGCCGAAGGTGACGGCATTGATCTCGCCAGTCATCTTGTGGCCGTTGAACACGTATTTCCAGCTACCCTCCCCGACGCCCTCGAAGATGACACTCTGGCCATTCTTCTTTCCGTCCCAGGACACGTAGTCGTCGCCGCGCAGAACCCAGTTGTTATTAGGAATGGAGCCTTCCTCGGTCTCGTTGGTCAGGCCGCCGAAGCCGCTGGATTGATATTTCTTGTCCAGGTTAGCCAGATAGGCGTTGAAGTTAATGCCCTTCCCGTCGTTGTTCGCGTCATCGAGGGTAATGGTGATCGCCATCTGCGTTTCCTTCCATAAATATGAGTATGGAAGTCAACTATTTAAGATGACAAAAACTGTCAAGATAAATTAGGTCGTTCGGTGCGCCGATTGTCCTTGCCGATCACGCGTCGCTCGTCAGCACGTATCGAAGCCGGTATCGCATAGCGGATTGCGCCACAGGCCCTTGCTGCGCGCCTTCTGGGCATCGGCTTGCGCCGCAAGCAGCACCTTGTCCGCTTCGGCCATTCCGTAGCCATTGGTCACGATATCAGTGGCAATATCGCGCGCACCGGCAATGCAGTTGCTCAGCATCAATTTCTTGCCCGCCTGGCGGATATCGCAGAGCAGTCGCTTGTTGCGCACCAGATTGCCGAGAAAGATCGACGCGATGCGGCCGCAGGCCCATCGGCCCCCCTCGATCGCCTGGCACAGTCGCCCCGGCTTCACCGGCCGGATGTTGGCGAACTGGTATTGCTGCTCGCCAATGGCGAAGCTTGCGCTGTCGAGCACCTTGATCCGGAAAGGCACCACCAGCCACACGCGGCTGTCCTTTGCGACCGTGAGGGCGGGCAACCGCTCATAATGCTGCTTCGAACGATCGATTCGTGTCGGGTGCTGGGTCCAGAGCGGTGCGTCTTCACCACGTCCTTCCGTGATCGACACGACGACCAGCAAAAGCGAAACGGCGATGCACCTTTGAGACAAACTCATAACCGGAAACTAAAACGGCCGAAGCGGAAAGTCACCGCACCGGCCGAATTATTCCAGATCGCCTGCAAATCAGAAGCCGGTGCCACCGCGAATCTCCTTCGCCAGGGTACCGGCGAGGATCTTGATGTCCATCCAGATATTGAAATTCCGGATATATTCGATGTCGTGGGAGAAACGGCCGCGCGCAAGATCCTCGCGATCGGTTGGGCCGCGGAAACCATTGACCTGAGCAAGGCCCGTGAGGCCGGGCCGCACGAGATGGCGCAGGTGATAGTCCTTGACGAGATCCTCATATAGCATCCCGCCGGCCAGCATGCCGGGCACATGGCAGCGCGGACCGACCAGTGACATGTCGCCGAGCAGGATGTTGATCAACTGCGGCAGTTCGTCGAGATTGGTCTTGCGCAGGAAGGCGCCGATGCGGGTCACGCGCGGATCGTTCTTGCGCGTCTGCGCCACGCCGGTCACGTCGCCGAGATCATCGCGCATCGAGCGGAACTTGAAGATGCGAATTATCCGGCCGCCGCGGCCCCAGCGGTTCTGCTTGAAGAAGACAGGTCCCTTGCTCTCCCACTTGATCGCGAAAGCAATCGCCAGAAAAAAGGGCAGCAGGATCATCAGCGCGGAAGCCGAAATGCCGATATCGAGCACGCGTTTGATCGCAAAATTCCACGGCTTGCGCAGTGCAACATTCTTCCAGTCGCGATCCCGGGCTTCGGGTGTCGCGAGCCCGCCAACCGGCACGAGTTGCTCACGGCCATTGGCCGTGATCGCTACCGCTGAACGCAAATTGGCAGGATGCATAACTGTTTGCCCGACTTTGATTAATTCCCTTAGGGAGCCGATTTTCCATAGATCAAACATGTCTCGATGTCACCATGCTTTACGGAAACTTTACCACGTTCCACCCGCCTGCCGCTCCGCAGCAAGTTCTTTTCAAAGGCAAGAAATGCACGGAATTAAGACCCTTAACGCCGAAATGCGGGATTCTGTTCCAGATCACTGCGCCTCCGTGCCAAGATTTTCCCCTGGCCTCCGAGAGGTTTGCGGCTAGCGCATTGCAGGCCTGCGAATGTGGCATATCTCCTGTGTCCTCAACTTTCGGTGTTCACGCTTACCCGGTCGTGGATGAACCGCGGCTGAAGACGACGTTCATGCTGGAAGTGAATTCAGGAATTTGTTTTGTTGCCGTCCCGAAGGCTCGACAAATAGCTATCGAAAATGGATTCGACATTTTTCTGATAGGTCTTCTGCACCTCGACACCGCTGTCGAACATCTGGCTGACCAGTCCGGAAAGGGGATTGTCGTCTGTCGGGGCCGCGTCGCTGCGTGGCATCGATCCGGCAAACATGTCGAGGAAGGGGTTTGCGAAGGGATTGGCGCCCTGGCCCGCATTCGTGGAGCCGGCCTGCTGGAAGAAGGCCTGGAGACCCTGTGTGAAGGGATTGTCGAATAAAGGATTGCCAGCCGCCTTCGGCTTTTCCTTCATACCGGCCGCCTCCATCCATTGGCCGAAGAAGTCGGGAGGATTGCCTTTGGAAAAGGCATCGCCTGCCGCCTGGAACTGTCCGGCAATCTGCTTGAAGAAACCGCCCATCATGGTATTGGCGATCACCGGCAGCATCTGCTTGTAAACTTCCTGGCCGATGCCGGACATCTGTTCGGCCTGTGCAGCCACGGCACGCGAAACGTCCTTGGAACCGAAGATCATACCGAGCGCATTGTTGCCGTCGGCGATGCCCTGCGGTGAGAACGCCTTGCTCATATCCTCGAAATATCCAGCATAATTGCCGTTTCCGGCCGCCGCCATCAGCGAGGAGAAATCGTAAGGATTGGCGGCAGATCGCTTGAGGCCGGCGGAGAAGGCGGGCATCAACGCCGTCATCGCCTGCTGCATCTGTTCCTGAGCCAGCCCAAATTGCTTGGCCATGGCATTCACGGCATCGCCGTTCTGGGCCTTCATCATCATTTCGAACAGGGGGAGCATGGCAATCCTTTCCACGAGACGGAATGCCGCACTATAGCGCTAATAGACGAGAATCAAACAGGAATTTATTCTGAAAAGGAAGGGCGGCATTTGCCGCCCCGCTGCGCTCAATATTGATAATCGTCAAATACCTTGTCGATGTCGCCCGCCCAGCGTCCCTTCCACAGCGACAGCATGTCGTCGGCAAGGGTGGATTTCTTGGCGATCATCTCATCGAGCGGCGCGAGGAAGACCGTTTCGTCTTGCCCGGAGGCATTGAACCGGGCCCGTGACTTCAGGCCGGCACGGGAAATATCGACCACATCGCGCCCGATTTCCCACAGGCTGCGGCCACGGAAGCCAGCATCCATGCCCTGGGCCGGGACCGTGTCGCGAAGCAGCTGCACTTCGTCGAAGGTCCAGTCGCGCGTGAGGGCCTCGGCGGCATCGAGTGCGGCGGCATCGTAGAGGAGGCCCACCCAGAAGGCGGGCAGGGCACAGATGCGCCGCCACGGACCGCCATCGGCGCCGCGCATCTCCAGGAAACGCTTCAGCCGCACATCGGGAAACAACGTCGAGAGATGGTTTGTCCAGTCGCCCATGTTGATTTGCCAGTCGGCAAGCTCGCCCTTCAGCCCGCCCGCCATGGCATTACGGAAGGTGATATGGGTACAGTCGTGATACTTGCCGTCACGGACGACGAAATACATCGGCGCATCGAGCGCCCAGTCGACATATTGCTCGAAGCCGAAGCCCGGTTCGAACGCAAAGGGCAGCAGGCCAGCGCGCTGGTTGTCGGTGTCGCGCCAGATATCGCCACGCCAGCTCTTCAACCCGTTCGGCTTGGCTTCCGTGAACGGTGAGCTTGCAAACAGCGCCGTGGCCAGCGATTGCAGCTTCAGCGATACCTGCATCTTGCGGCGCATGTCGGCTTCCGACGAGAAGTCGAGATTCACCTGGATCGTGCAGGTCCGATACATCATGTCGAGCCCCTGCGTGCCGACTTTCGGCATGTAGCGGCTCATGATCGCATAGCGCGATTTCGGCATGCGGGGTGTTTCACTGAAGGTCCATTTCGGACTGCCGCCCATGCCGAGGAAGGAGATGCCGAGCGGCTCGCCGATCTCGTGCACCAGCGCTAGGTGCTGGTTGGTCTCCTTGCAGGTCTCATGCAGGTTTTCGAGCGGTGCGCCCGACAGCTCGAACTGGCCGCCGGGTTCGAGCGAGATCGCGCCCATGCCTTCCGGACCCGCGAGGCCGATGATGTTGCCTGCGTCGATGATCGGCTCCCAGCCGGTCCGCGCCTGCATCGTATCGAGAATGGTCTTGATGCCCGCGTCGCCGAAATAGGGAACGGGGGTGTCGTCGGCGGAATAGAACACGAATTTCTCATGCTCGGTGCCGATGCGGAATTTATCTTCGGGCTTGGAGCCGGCGTCAAGATAGTCGATCAGCTCGTCCTTGGAGGTGACGAGCGTGCTGTCGGTGGTGTCGCGTGCCATGTGAACTTCTTCAGATAGGGAAGGGCCTTGGAGTAGCCCGGAACCGGCGGGGATCGTTGAACGGGATTTGGATGTGATGCAAGTGAAAACGATTCAAGCTGCGTCAAATTTCGCTGAATGATATTCCGTTCACGACCAGTCGCCGATCGTTGCCTGGATCACCGCCATGGCCGCCACGGCGGCGGTGTCGGCGCGCAATATCCGTGGTCCGAGCGGAATGGGCGTCACGAAGTCGAGACCGCGCAATACGGCCTGTTCTTCCCTAGAGAAACCGCCTTCCGGGCCGATCAGCAGCGCGAGATGCTTCTCGGACAAACCCCTGAGCGCGCCAAGCGGATTGTTGGTTTCCGCGCCCTCGTCACAGTAGATGATCCGCCGATTGCGATCCCAGCTTTCCAGGAGATCGTTCAGCCGCACCGGCTCGCGTACATCGGGGATAGCGAGGATGCCGCATTGCTCGGCGGCCTCGACCGCATTGGCGCGCAGCCGGTCGATCGATCCGACCTTGCCCTGCACATGCTGTGTCATCACAGGCTGGAGCACGCCGGCACCCATCTCCACCGCCTTCTGCACGAGATAGTCGAGCCGGCCGACTTTCAAGGGTGCGAAGAGATAGTGGAGGTCGCAAGGCGCCGGCTGCGGCCGGGCCTGTTCGATCGGTTCGAGCAGTATCTTCTTGCGCGAGGGATAAGAGAGCTTCACCAGCCACTCGCCATCGCGGCCGTTGAAGGCGAGCAGTTCGGCGCCGTCTTCCATGCGCAGAACATTATGCAGGTAATTGAACTGTGGGTCATCGACGGGCACGGCATTGCCGGCACGGATGTCACTATCGACGAAAAGCCTTTGCAGGCGGAAATTGGCTCGCATGGTCGCCTCATACCAAGGATCGACGATAGAAATCATCCCAAGGGTTCCTGTCATCGATCCTTGGCATCAGATGACGAAGCGAAGGATGGTGACAACAAGGGCCGCAAGTAAGCCGGAAGCGGGGACCGTGACAAGCCATGCCGCGAGGATCGACGTCAGGTAGGAGCGTCGCACGAGATAGCGGTAGCCGCGGTCTGGGGGCCTGTCGCGATCGTCATCATCGTCGTCGCGATCCGCCGCGGCGAGCAAGATCGTGACTTCGTGCGGCTCCGAGCGGGCAAGAATGTAGTTCCGCCGCTTGGCCGAGTTTGCCGTGTACCATTCGCGGAACAACCCGACCCCGAACACCGAGCCGACGGCGATATGGGTGGAGGACACAGGCAGGCCCAGCGCCGAGGCGATGATGACGGTGATCGCCGCGGCCATGGCGACACAGAAGGCGCGCACCGGATTGAGCTTGGTGATCTGGCTGCCGACGACGCGGATAAGGCGCGGGCCATAGAGTGCCAGACCGACGGATATGCCGAATGCGCCGATGGCGGTCACCCAGAGGGGAGCATCGAGATTGCGCGCGACCGTCTGGATGCCCGTCGCTTCGACGATCGCGGCCAGTGGCCCGATGGCGTTCGCCACATCATTGGCGCCATGCGCGAAGGACAGCAGCGCGGCCGAAAAGATCAACGGCAGCCGGAACAGGACCTTGAGCGACTGGTTGCGGTTCTCGAGTCCTTCGGACTGCCGCGCGACCGCGTGGCTGAACCAGAAATAGCTCGCGAAGCCAAGCGCGGTGCCCGCGATCAGTGCATGCATGAAACGAATGCCTGGCAGTCGATCGTTCAACACGATGAGCAGGTAGGTCAGGAACGATCCGGCCATCACCGCCAGAAGCACCGGCACCCAGCGGCGCGCCGAGGCCACTTTGTCTTCTGTGTAGATGATGGTTTCCTTGATGAACCACAGGAAGGCGATGGCGATCGCCGCACCCATGATCGGGGAGACAAGCCAGCTGAGCGCGATCTGCGCCAGTACCGTCCAGTTGACCGCCGCCGCGCCCACGGTGACGGTCGCCGCGCCCATGATCGAGCCGACGATCGAATGCGTCGTGGAGACCGGTGCGTTGAGCCATGTCGCGGCGTTGATCCAGATAGCGGCCGACAGGAGCGCTGCCAGCATGATCTCGATCACGGTGCCGGTATTGGCGATCGTATAAGGGTTGATGATGCCGGCCTTGATCGTGTTCACCACTTGGCCGCCGGCGAGGAAGGCGCCGAGAATTTCGAAGACGAAGGCGATCGAAAGCGCGCCGACCAGCGTGATGGCCTTGGCGCCCACCGCGGCGCCGACATTGTTGGTAACGTCGTTCGCGCCGATATTCATCGCCATGTATGCCGCGACCATCGCGGCGGCGATGATCACCAGCGCCGTTCCATTGACCGGGATGAAGAAGGATGCGAGCACGGCGGTAAATGCCAGGAAGATTGCGGCCAAGCCCGGCGCCGCGGCCTTCATCATCACGAACTGCGTCGAGGCCTCGATGAAGGAGAGCTTCTCGAGATCCTTGTCGAGCGTCGGTTTTTCGAAGGGTGATTGAGGGTCGGCCATTCCATTATCCGGTTACGGCGTAAGGTAACGCCGCCCCGAGCCATTCCGCAACTGTAAAAAACGTTTCAGGCCAAGCGTAATGCGAAGTCGTGAATGAGCTTTTTCAGTTCAGGCTCCTGGACACGCTCCACCGCTTCGCGAGGACTGAACCATTCAATGCGCCGCTTACCCTTTTCCTTGAAGTTTTCGGCATACTCGGTGACCCTGAGCGCATGCACCTGCACCTGGCAGGGCAATTTGACGCCCTCGGGCATGGCTTTCTCGTAGCCGAAGCAACCCACCGGCTGGTGGTCGGCCTCGCCGATCACGCCGGCCTCCTCGAGCGCTTCCTGCGCCGCCACTTCATATCCAGGCTTGGCACCCATCGGCCAGCCCTTGGGGATCACCCAGCGGCCGGTATCGCGGCTGGTGAGGAGAAGGATGTCCGGACTTCCGCCATTCTCCCGCATCCTGTAGCACAACGCCGCATATTGCGCCCGCTTGGGACGGCGGAACATCAGGTAGAGCGTATCGGAAATTTCGGACAGGATCTTCACTTCAGTCAGTCACCTCGAATTCACGTCGAATCAATTACAGGACGATTCAATAACATTAGCAAATTGCGCGTAGCTTTTGACGTTAAACGTCAGAGCTTACACACTTATTCGCAACTTAATCTTGTTGAAAAAGATAAACGATGTCTCGATTGCGAACAATGTCGCATTCCGTGCCACCGAACTCCTTGAGCGCCTGCGGGCAAAACGAGCAGTTGCTTTACTTCTGGGCATATTTAAGGACGCCGCATTGAATTTTCCACCTCGACGGCGCGTTTTGAACCGATGACGATGAGCGATTGATGGACGAACCCGTACTGAAAAGCAGCCGCGTAGGCGATTTACTGACGTTGTAGTCCGGGAAGCGGCCCGAAGACAGGACAAGCTTCTATGCCGAAATCCTGCAGACGTGGCTATCGCGGCATCTCTGGGGAAATCACTGGAACGTCACGATATCGAAGGATTGATGGACATGACCCGCATGGAGCCTATCGATCTGAAACGTGCGTCATTTGTAAGAAATAGATCGCACTGGCAATGTAACGCAGTGAAATAATGTATGGAGTCTGGCAGCTTGAGACCGAGCTTTCCGCCCTTTAGTGCTGCATCTTCAAGGATGTGATGCTCCAGTTCCTGCATATCGACAATTGAAGCGTCTTCGAGCAATGCGCGATAGGTGGAGATGAGTTCGGCGTTTCCCTGCTTCGCTGGTCCATAAAGACATTCAAGCAAGGTCAGGCGGCTGACGACGATGGGTATCTCAGCAAGCCGGAGCGCGTTTATCCATGCTTTCGCCCGATCGCCCAGCGGATCGTCAGCTTCAACAAAATATATGAAGATGTTGGTGTCAATGTAGGCGACCGCGACGCCATCGATGTCAATCATTGCCACGAAGCCAGCGAATCTCGGCGTCGATTTCCGCAGCCGATCTGCGGTTCGAAATCTTCACGCCCGCCCCTGCGAACGACATGATATCTCCGCGCACGCCACCTTTCGCAATTTCCGCCTTTCCTGATGCGGAGAGATAAGCCTCAAGCGCTTCCCTGATGATCCAGGAGCGCGATCGGCCGACCTTGCGCGCCGCTTCGTCAAGTTTTTCCACGAGTACCTCGGGAAGGCGTGCAGTGACCATTTTAGGCGATGACATGACGATCTCCATGAGATGATTACAATGTAATACATCTTACAGGGATATTCAACTCGCCCCTCAGTCCTCCAGCAGCACGCTGCGGTCCACATCCGCGATATCCCGCTTGCCGCAAAGCGCCATGGTGATGTCGAGTTCCTTCTGGATGATCTCCAGCACCCGCGTCACGCCGGCCTTTCCGCCCGCGCCGAGGCCGTAGAGGAACGGCCGGCCGATGTAGGTGCCCTTGGCGCCGAGCGCGATGGCCTTCAAGACATCCTGGCCGGACCGAATGCCGCCATCGACATGAACCTCGATCCGGTCGCTGACGGCCTCCACGACTTTCGGCAGCATCCGGATCGAAGAACTCGCGCCGTCCAACTGGCGGCCGCCATGGTTGGAGACGATGATCGCATCCGCGCCGCTGCCGGCCGCCGCGTGCGCATCCTCGACATCGTTGATGCCCTTGAGGATCAGCTTGCCGCCCCAACGCTCCTTGATCCATTCCACATCCTTCCACGACAGCTGTGGATCGAACTGCTCCGCCGTCCACACCGCAAGCGACGAAAGATCTGAGACGTTCTTGGCATGGCCTGCGATGTTGCGGAATGTTCGGCGCTGTGTACCGAGCATGCCCATGCACCAGCCGGGACGGGTCGCCATCTGCCACATATGCTTCGGCGTCCATTTCGGCGGCGCCGAGAGCCCGTTGCGGATGTCCTTGTGACGCTGGCCGAGGATCTGCAGGTCGAGCGTCAGCACCAGCGCCGAGCAGCCCGCCGCCTTGGCGCGGCCGATCAGGTTCTCGACGAATTCGCGGTCCTTCATGACATAGAGCTGGAACCAGAACGGCTTCTTCGTGACGGATTTCACGTCCTCGATCGAGCATATGCTCATGGTCGACAGCGTGAACGGCACGCCGAACTCTTCGGCAGCCTGCGCCGCGAGCATCTCGCCGTCGGCATGCTGCATGCCGGTCAGGCCGGTCGGGGCCAGTGCGATGGGCATCGATACCTTGTCGCCCACCATTTCGGTGGCCAGCGAGCGGCCGGTCATATCGACCAGCACCCGCTGGCGCAGCTTGATCCTGGCATAGTCCGCCTCGTTGGCGCGATAGGTGCTCTCGGTCCAGGCGCCGCTGTCGGCATAATCGAAGAACATCTTCGGCACCCGGCGGCGCGCCAGTTCCTTCATTTCGGCAATGGTGAGGACCGACTTCATTTCTGCTTTCCTTCTGGCATTCTCGTAGCGGGCGATCAGCCCGCGGGGATTCGCATTTCTGTCATAGGGAACGATCTCACGGGTTGCCGTGACCGGCACCACGGCGCGGCTGGCCGCACTCGCTTCAGGTTTTGCGAGCTGGTCTGCGGCTTGCGTCTCGGTGTCCAATCCAGAGGTCATATCCGGCTTCCTCTTCCGTTTCGGCCCATGGGCGTTTCGCTGCCGCGACCGGCGTCCCAATGTATCTTTCTGAGTTTTGATATGGCCTCACGCGCTGCTGTCCGCCGTGCTTCCTCAACGGCCGAGGCGACATAATCGATATGCGCTTCGGAGGCGTGGCGCGCCGCCTCGGCGTCTCCGGCAAGGATCGCGTCGATGATGAGGCGGTGCTGATCGAGGATGTTGATGCGCGAGCCCGGGAGGTCGAGGATCATCCGCTTGTGGTAGAAAATGCCCTCGGCGAGCAGCTTGTAGCAGGCGCGCAGCGTGTGCATCAGTATGATGTTGTGCGCGGCCTCGCCAACAGCATTGTGAAGATCGATATCACCGTCGATCTCACCCTGGAAATCGTCGCGCTCATACGCGTCGATCATGCGTCTCTTGATTTCCTCGAGCCGTGCCCGGTCGGCGGAGGTCGCCCGGCGCGCGGCCAGCGTTGCCGCATAGCCTTCGAGTTCGCGTCGGTATTCGAGATAGTCGCGCGTCGCGCGCTCGTGGCGGGCAATCAGTTCGGCGACCGGCTTGGAAAAGACCTGGCCGATCAGGTCGGCGACATAGGTGCCGCCGCCATGCCGGCTGACGATCAGGCCCCGAGCTTCGAGCTCCTTGAGCGCGTCCCGCAGCACGGGCCGTGAAATCGCCAGCCGTTCGGCGAGTTCACGCTCACCAGGCAACCGGTCGCCGCTCGAAAGCACGCCGTCGAGCAACAGGAACTCGATCTGGCGGACCGCCTCCTCGGCGGTGCTGGAATGGTCGATGCGGGTGAACAGGTCGTCTATCATGAGTGTCTCCTGGCGCCGTGCATAATACCAGGAATCAAAGTGGTCAAATAATTTGTCCACTTGTAAGCGCCTTTGATAAGGCTTCGTCGCTTTTTTGATGCGTCAAAGCGTCCGGTTTCCTTTAGGGTCGCTTTCATGGAGAGTGTCCGGGGGATGCTTGAGGGGGCTTATCCATGGGTAATGGCATGTTTTCATTTCCGCAGGCGCCGGATCGCGCGCGGGCGTTGGGCGAGATTCATTCGCGGCCATATGTGCTGGTGACCGCGCCGCGCGTGATCTTCCAGCTCGCCTTCATGATGGATGGCGGCAGTGGCGTCGATCATGCCGTCATGGCCGAGATGTCCCGCCAGCGTGGTGTGACGCCGCCCGGCCGCGATGCCCGCCACCATGCGATGGCCTGGGGCCCCGGCACCTTGCGCTGGGAGCAGCATACCGAGTTCTCGACATGGTTCTGGGACGGGCCGGTGCCGGACAGGTTCGGCGGCGACGTCACCATGCATCCCTTCGGCGATGGTTTTCGCCCACCCGGTTCGCTGATCTCCGGCATCCGCCTCGAGATTCGACCGGAGGGTCCGGAGACTGAAAACGCGATCGGCTGTTTCGACCAGGCGAGCCTCTGTTACAGCGACGTGAAGAACGGCCAGGCATCGATCTACACCGACTTCCGCCAGAACGGCGATGGCCTCACCCAAATCCTGGTCATCGATCGTGGTGTGACCCCACTCGGCACCGGCGCGCTCGTCCAGCGCCTGCTGGAGATCGAGACCTACCGCACGCTCGCCATGCTCGGCCTGCCACTGGCCCAGACACTGTCGCCCGAGATCCGCCGTATCGAAGACGGCCTGACCGGTATCACCCAGCGGATGAAGACCGAGCCGCGCGAGGATGCGGATGCGGTTCTTGCCGAGATCACCCGGCTCGCCGCCGATCTCGAGGCCAATGCGGCGGTGTCGCTCTACCGCTTCGGCGCATCGCGCGCCTATTACGGCATCGTCCGCGAGCGCATCGCAACGCTCGCGGAAACCGCCGTGCCCGGCTTCGAGTCGCTCGGCTCGTTCCTGGAGCGCCGGCTGGCGCCCGCCATGCGCACCTGCCAGTCGGTCGAGGAGCGCCAGGCGAATCTCAGCCGCAAGCTCACCCGAGCCAACGCGCTGGTCCGCAGCTGGATCGATGTCGAGCTCGAACGGCAGAATGGCGCACTACTGACCGCCATGAACCGCCGCGCCGAGATGCAGCTCAGGCTACAACAAACGGTCGAGGGCCTTTCGGTCGCCGCGATCTCGTATTATGTGGTGGGCCTGTTCGGCTATCTGGTAAAAGCCTTCGCTCACGAGGGCGATACGATCGAGCCCGCCCTGCTGACTGGCGCCTTCGTACCTGTCGCGGTTTTGGGCGTCTGGTATGTTGTGCGGCGGATCCGGCGGACGCACGATGTACAGCAGGGATAGGTTGAAAGGCTATGAATGCCGAAATCGGCGAAAGCGAAACTTGACCAAGCTGGCCTGACGAGGCTCGGGCTTGAAAAGCTCGTGGAAATCCTTCTCGATGAAGCGGCCTTCAACAAGGCGCTGAAGAGCCGGTTGCTCGCAGCACTTGCTGGAAACGCGGGTGCTGGCGAGGTGGCAAGCCTTGTCGACAAGAAGCTCGATTCGCTCCAGAAAAGCCGGGCCTATCTCTCGCCGACCAGGGCCAACACGCTTGCGGTCGATCTGCGCGGGCTGCTCAAGAACATCACGTCGGAACTCGCGAGCCTCGATCGTTACGCCGCGTTTGAACGCGTGCTGCGGTTCTTGACCGTCGGCGCGGTGATCGAGGAACGCGCGCGCAATGGCGGCGCGAGACTCGCCAAGGTGCTGGACGAGGCAAGAGACAGCCTCGTCGAAGCCGCGTTGAAACTTAACGTCGACGAGCAGGTCAGGTCTGTCGCGTTGCTGGAGAAGGCGAGAGTCAGCGACGAGGATGGAAAACTCCGGGCGGCTCTGCTGGAAATCCTTTGCGGAGTCCAGAAACCCCCGGCCGACGTCTGGCGGGCGATTCTAACGGGAAAACTCAAGAGCCCGATGGAGAAGGCGGCCCACTGGCGAAACACGGAACCGGTGGCATATCTCCAAACGCTCGCGTTGCACGTATCAGATATCGACGCCTATATCGAACTGGAGCAACTGAAGCCGCAGGAACGCCGGGACAGCCTGCTCATCGCCCGGATGCTGCATGAGGCAAAGCGATATCCCGAAGCGCTTGAATGGGTGCGCAAGCCCGCCGCGACGATGCGGCTCACGAGCGCGGATAACGCAGTCACGTCTGCCGCCCAGCCGCCACGGCTGCTTGAAGCTGATATTCTCGATGCGCTCAAGCAGAAACGCGACGCCCAGGCCATCCGCTGGACGGAGTTCGAGCGGACGCTTCGGCCCGACATTCTCCGCAACTACATCTCGAAGCTCGATGATTTCGCCGAATTCGAGGAGACCGACAAGGCCTTCGCCATTGTCGCCGCCAGCCCCCTCGTCCATGAAGCGCTGGACTTTCTGGTCAAGTGGCCGCGCCTAGATCTGGCGTCCGAACATGTGCTGCGCCATCTGGGCAAATGGGATGGCCGACGGTCCGGGATACTTGCCGAGGCAGCCGATGCCTTCCTGGACGACTATCCCGTCGCGGCGACGATGCTCTATCGGATATTGCTTGACGACATCCTCCGTCGCGGGATCAGCGATGCCTATGGTGATGGCGCAAGATTTTATGTCGCGCTCCACGAGCTTCAACCGAGGCTCGGGGCTGACTTCACCCACCAGAGCCATCGTGCCTATATGGCATCGTTGAGGGAGAAGCACGGTCGCAAACCCAGCTTCCGGCAGCTCATTCCACGGGAACTGGTATGAAGACCGACATCAGTGCGGTTGACGTAGCGCGGCAAAACGCGAAAGTGCGGCATTCCGCTTCTTTGCGGCGCCCAGGGAGGAGACGATGACCGAGACGCTGGCATTCCTACCGCCAAACGAGAAAATTCTCGCGCGGCGCGCCATAATCGTCGGTGATCTCAGCGATCTGCTCGGTCCTGAGGGCATCGTCAGTGATGCCGCCGAACTCGTGCCTTTCGAAACCGATGGCTTCATCGCGGTTCGCAATTTGCCGCTCGCTGTCGCCCTGCCGCGCACAACGGCCGAGGTTTCGGCCCTGCTCAAATATTGCGCGCGCTACGATATCCCGGTCGTGCCGCGCGGCGCCGGCACGTCGCTCTCTGGTGGCGCGATCCCGCAGAATGACGCGGTGGTCATCGCACTCACCCGAATGAACCGCATCCTGGACGTGGATTTCGCCAATCGTGCAGCGGTCGTCCAGGCCGGCGTCACCAACCTCTCCATTTCCGAAGCCGTGTCGGCTGATGGCTTTTTCTATGCGCCCGATCCCAGCTCGCAGCTTGCCTGTACCATCGGCGGGAACATCGGCATGAATTCCGGCGGCGCCCACTGTCTCAAGTATGGCGTGACCACCAACAACCTGCTCGGCGTCAAGCTGGTACTCTTCGATGGCACGGTGGTCGAACTCGGCGGCAAGTATCTCGATGCCGGCGGCCTCGATCTGCTCGGCGTGGTTTGCGGTTCGGAGGGCCAGCTCGGTATCGTGACCGAGGCGACGGTGCGGCTGATCGCCAAGCCCGAAGGCGCGCGGCCGGTGCTCTTCGGTTTCGCCACTGCCGAGAGTGCCGCGGCCTGCGTCTCCGACGTCATCGGCTCGGGCGTTATCCCCGTCGCGATCGAATTCATGGACAAGCCCGCGATCGAAATCTGCGAGGCCTTCGCCCACGCCGGCTATCCCATGGATGCCGGCGCGCTGCTGATCATCGAGGTGGAAGGCTCCGAGACCGAGATGGACATGATGCTCGCCGGCATCATCGAGATTGCCCGCCGCCACGGCGTCATGACCGTGAAGGAGAGCCAGTCGGCCATGGAGGCCGCCGCCATCTGGAAAGGCCGCAAATCAGCCTTCGGCGCCACCGGCCGCATCGCCGATTATATCTGCATGGATGGCACGGTGCCGCTCTCCGAACTCGTCGCGGTGCTCCAGGGCACCTATGACATCTGCGCCAGCCATGGCCTGCGCGTCGCCAATGTCTTCCACGCCGGCGACGGCAACATGCATCCGCTGATCCTCTACAATATCAACGATCCCGACGAGAGCGCCCATGCCGAGGCCGCCGGCAACGAAATCCTCAAGCTCTGCGTCGATCACGGCGGCTGCCTCACCGGCGAACACGGCGTAGGCATCGAAAAGCGCGACCTGATGCGGCATCAGTACAAGGAGGCGGATCTCGCCCAGCAGATGCGATTGCGCGCCGCCTTCGATCCGAAGTGGATCATGAACCCGTCCAAGGTCTTTCCACTTGAGGGGCGAGTGGCTTGATGCTGACCCCCTTCACCGAATCCGACGCCATCAGCCTCGTCAAGACCGCGGCCCGCTCCAACCTCACGCTCGAAATCCGCGGCGGCGGCACCAAGGCGGGTCTAGGTCGCCCCGTCGAGACCACCGAAATCCTGTCCACCTCCGAACTCAAGGGCATCACTGCCTATAACCCCGCCGAAATGGTGATGACCGCCAAATCCGGAACACCTCTCTCGGAAGTGGTTGCCGTCGCCGCCGAGCATCGCCAGGGCCTCGCCTTCGAACCGGTGAACTATCGCGGCATCTACGGAAGCGACGGCGAGCCGACGATTGGCGGCACCTTCGCCTGCAATCTTTCCGGCCCCCGCCGCTTCCAGGCAGGAGCGGCGCGCGACCACCTCTTAGGTCTCCGTTTCGTCAACGGTCTGGGCGAGGTGATCCAGGCCGGCGGCCGCGTGATGAAGAACGTCACCGGCCTCGACCTGCCGAAACTGATGGCTGGTTCGCATGGTACGCTCGGCCTGATGACGGAACTGACCTTCAAGGTCCTGCCGCTGCCCGAGACCTCCGCCACGATCGTGCTCGCAGGAATGGATGAAGCGATGGCGACGCAGGCGATGGCCGAAGCGCTCGCCATGCCGGTCGAAGTATCGGGCGCCGCGCATCTGCCGGAAAGCTGTCGCGCGCGGTTCCTCGGTGGCGCGCTGCCCGGACCGGGCACCACCCTACTCCGGCTGGAAGGACTCGGCTTTTCGGTGAAGGAGCGGGCGACCAAGCTCGTCGCGGCTTTTTCCAAGGTTGCCTCAGTCTCCCAGCTGAACCACCAACAGAGCGCTTCTCTCTGGCAGGAAATCCGCGACGTCAAGCCGTTCCATGCCGATGGCCGCGAGCGGCCCCTGTGGAAAATCTCGACCGCGCCCTCCATGGGCCACCAGATCCTCTCCGCCCTTCGGCTGCAAACCGGCGTCGATGGCTATCTCGACTGGCAGGGCGGCCTGCTATGGCTGAGAATGGAAGCCGCGCCCGAGGCCGAACTGGTGCGCGATCTGGTCAAACAGGCCGGTGGTCATGCAACGCTGGTGCGGGCCATCGACGAGGATCGTGCGGCGATCCCGGCGTTTCAACCTGAAACACCGGCGGTGGCAGCTCTCTCGGGCCGGATTCGCGAGAAGTTCGATCCGGCAGGCATGTTCAATCCGGGGAGGATGCAAAATGCACGATAACTACAAGGCATGGCTAGCAGCACAAGAATACGCTCCGGGCACTCAGGCCGCTCAACTTCATCGCGTCGGAAGAGTCGAGGCTGCCTATGGCAGTTTGGATGATATTTATAGACGAGGTAATTATGATGACGTTGTCAACGAGTTGACCTACAGTGCCGACGACGAGCGGCGACAAAAAGAAAATCCTTCAAAACTAAAGATAGAAGGAAATGTCAGGGCAAATCTTCAGTCTTACAGAGATGCAGTGCTGAGGTATCGCCGTTTCCTTCTCGAGGGTAGACCCCAAAACGAGAATGCCGATCGCGAACGGTTAGCTTCACAAGATCTTATTGAGACTCACGAGGCATTCAAACAAAAGCTTTCGCTTGAGCGGGATATGCAGGCCGCGCTTCGAAATAATATTTCGCAATTGGAGTTAGGGTTACGGATTATAGATGACGGAGCAGAGCGTGCTGTGGCATCAGGATTCATAGATATACTCTGCGCGGATGAGCGGGGGGCCTCCGTTGTTGTTGAACTCAAGGCTGGTAAGACCGACACTCGTGTCATCGGACAGACGCTTGGCTACATGGGTGACATTTTGACGGAGGACGGAGATGCCATAGTGCGAGGCATAATTGTTGCCCACGATTTCGATAAACGAACTCTTTCAGCGGCCAAAGCGGTGCCGAACCTAAAGCTGGTACGTTACTCGGTAAACTTTAAGTTCGAAACAGAACAATAGCTAATGCAAACCAATTTCACCCCCGCCCAGCTTGCCGATCCCAAGACCGCGGAAGCCGAAGGCATAATCCGAAAATGCGTGCATTGCGGTTTCTGCACGGCCACCTGTCCGACCTATGTGACCCTCGGCAACGAACTCGACAGCCCGCGCGGCCGGATCTACCTGATCAAGGAAATGCTGGAGAACGACCGCCCCGCCGATGCCCGCACGGCGCTGCATGTCGATCGCTGCCTGTCCTGCCTTGCCTGCACCACGACCTGTCCCTCCGGCGTCGATTACATGCACCTGATCGACCAGGCCCGCGTCCATGTCGAGAAAACCTACAAGCGCCCGCCGCTGGTGCGCTTGCAACGGGCCGCACTCGCCTATTTCATGACATCGCCGAAGCGGTTCCGGCTGGCCATGACGCTCGCCGGACTCGGGCGCCCTTTCGCCGATGTCATGAAGCGCATCCCGGCGCTCAAGGCCTTTGGCGCCATGCTCGAACTCGCACCGCGTGCGTTGCCGGCGAAATCACGCTTTGCCGAACCCGGCACGTTTCCCGCAAAACAGCCGCGTAGGCAGCGCGTGGCGATGCTCTCGGGCTGTGTCCAGCCGGTCATGGACCCCGGCATCAATCAGGCGGCGATCGAGCTCCTCAACAATCTCGGCATCGAGGTCGTGCTGCCCAGGAACGAAGGCTGCTGCGGCTCGCTCCGCCATCATATGGGCCACGAAGACGCCGCTCTCGCCTCAGCCCGCCAGACCATCGATGCCTGGATCGCGGAAATGGACGGCGAGGGGCTGGACGCCATCATCATCACAGGCTCAGGCTGCGGCACCACGATCAAGGACTACGGCCATATATTCAAGGCCGATCCCGCCTATGCCGAAAAGGCCCGGCGCGTCTCGGCGCTCGCCCGCGACGTGATGGAATATCTCGACAGCCTGGAGATTCCGGAACAGCCATCGCGTGGTATGACAGTTGCCTATCACTCATCCTGCTCCCTGCAGCACGGCCAGCGCATCACGCTTCAGCCCAAGGCGCTGCTCCGGCGTGCGGGCTTCGCGGTCAAGGAGCCGGCTGAGGGCCATCTCTGCTGCGGTTCGGCCGGCACCTACAACATGCTGCAATCCGATATCGCCGATCAACTCAAGGCGCGCAAAGTGAAGAACCTCAAGGCGCTGAAGCCCGATGTCATCGCCGCCGGCAATCTCGGCTGCATTACCCAGATCGGCAATGCGGCGGATATTCCAGTTCTCCATACGGTCGAGCTGATGAACTGGGCCTATGGCGGCAAAAAACCTGATGTGTTGAAATAAAACCGGTAGCTTGCCCGTGTTATCCGCAATCCTTCCGAATTCGGGGCAAGCACATGATATCGAGACTGAAATACTGGGCGCTCGGCGCAGTCGTCGCCTGCGCGCCTGCCACGGCCTCCGCCACCGGCGGCCTGGGCTGCAGCATCGACGACAAGAACGTGAATTTCACCTTCGAGGCGGTCTTCAGTTATTCCGATATCGGCGGCCTTTTCCAGATCCGCGGCGATTTCGATGCGAAAGACAAGCGTGTCTACAAGACGCTCCAGAAGTTTACGCTGGATGGCTCCGAACTCAAGCAGCAATGGTTCCGAGGTAACGACCTCAAGCTGATGATCTATCGCGAGACGACCGGCGACGGCGTGCCGTTCGCCTCGGTCAAGCTGATCGTCGAGGCGACCAAGCCGCCGGAGGAGGAATTCGAGTATTCGGGCAAATACGCGCTCGCCATCGAGCCTGCCGTCGAAGGTAGCGAAAGCCAGGCCTTTACCGTCGAAGGCAAGGTCAGCTGCTCGGCCGGATGAACCGCCGAGCAGGAATGAACTCGGTCAGAAATTATACGACAGACCGAAATTGATCGCGTTGGTCAGGATGTTCGTCTTGAGCGTGTCGCGCGAATCGATATCCACATTCACCCGGCTGTAGTTGAACTTGTATTCGGTGAAGGCCGAGATATGTTCGGTGAACTTGTAGTCCACGCCGAGCATCAGCTGCCCGGTCACACCACCAAGCTGATATTCGTCGGTCTTTCCCGAGGGCCGGGTGACTTCCACGCGCGGGATGTTGGCACCTATGCCGGCACCGATATAGGGCGTCCAGTCGCGATCGCCCTTGAAGCGGTAAAGCACGTTGGCGGTGGCGAGGTTCAGGCCGTCGGTGAACTCGAAATGCGTCCAGCCGGGTGTCTTGTGGTTCAGCGTGTTGTCGCGCGCATAGACCTTGGAATGGCTGTAGTCGAGCGCCAGCCCGATTTCGTCATAGCCCCAGTCATCGAGCCAGTATGTGGCGCGAACGCCCCAGTAAGGCGGCATTTCGAAGGATTTTCCATCCCATCCCGCCGTGAACTTCGTGCCGTCGCTGACATCGACCGAGCTGTGCGGCGCCGTCTGCCAGCCGCCGTAGACGGAGAGCGCCGGATCGGCGAAGGCCACGGTTGTGGATGCGAGAAGCGCTGCAACGCCAAAACAGGCGCGAACGAGTATGCTGTTCATCAAGTGTCCCTCAAGGCGCATTAGCCCCGTCGCCGTTCATCAAATCAGCTGCGAATCTATCGTGATTTTCAATGTCGAAAAAGACACAAATGCTGCGGCCATTCGATAAGACGCTAGTGTGTAATTTCTGCAACATCGTCTCCAAACGAAAATCCCGGAAGCTTTCGCCCCGGGATCGAAGATCAGGTCGTTGCTCGAGGCTTACTCGAACGAAGCAAAAAGCTGGCGGAAATAATCGACGCCTTGGTCGTTGAACCGCACCTTGCCTTGCCGGTTGCCCGGGCCGACGACGATCACCTTGGCGCCGATCCTGGCCCGATCGTAGAGGTGCTCGACATCCTTGTTCATCATGCGGATGCAGCCGGACGACATATTCAGCCCGATCGACCACGGCTCGTTGGTGCCATGGATGCGGAAGCCCGAATCGTTGCGGCCCTTGTAGAGATAGAGCGCGCGCGCGCCGAGCGGGTTGTTGAGGTTGCCTTTTACGCCCTCTACACGATCGGGCAGGATACGGCCCTTCTTGCGCTCGCGGGCGATCATTTCCCTGGGTGGAATCCAGGTCGGCCATTCGGCCATGCGCTGCACCTTCATCACGCCCGACCAGCCGAAGCCATCGCGGCCGACGCCGATGCCGTAGCGCGTCGCCCTGTTGTTGCCTTCGACATAATAGAGGAACTTGTTGTTGGTATCGACGATGATCGTGCCGGGCGCTTCATCAGTCTCGAGCTTGACCACCCTGCGCTGATATTTCGCTGCTGGCTTCCTGGCGATCGCGACCTTGACTATTGCGCTGTTTGCGCCGTCGTTCTTCGCCGCCTGCCGCGTGAACGCGTTCGCGTCCTGGACCAGCATGCCTGTCGCGGCAATGATGCCCGCCATCAGGATTGACTGTAACTTGCCGTGCATCTTCTTCCCCGTCGGTAGGATATTTGTGCGGAACCGTATCGCACTCATCAATAAATTCAAGAAGCCGGACGTTTGTCCGGCCTCTTCCATGCGTTCACATTCGTGTGTTTGTAGCAACAAACGGCAAGTGTTGCTTAATTGCGCCTGTTGTCAGATGACGATGACGCGCGTGCCGACCTTGACCCGCTCGTAGAGATCGACCACGTCCTGGTTGCGCATGCGGATGCAGCCCGAGGAAACGGCGTAGCCGATTGTCCAGGGCGCGTTGGTGCCGTGGATGCGGTAAAGTGTCGAGCCGAGATACATGGCGCGCGCGCCGAGCGGATTGGCCTCGCTGCCTTCCATATGAGCCGGCAGGATGTGGCCCTTGGCGGCTTCACGCGCGATCATTTCCTTCGGCGGATTCCATTCCGGCCATTCCGCCTTGCGGGTGATCCTGTGTTCGCCGGCCCATTCGAAGCCGGGCTTGCCGACGCCGACGCCGTAGCGCCGTGCCTTGCCATCGCCCAGGACGAGGTAGAGGAAGCGGTTGTTGGTGTCGATGATGATTGTGCCCGGCTTGTACTTGGTCTCGTATTCAACCATCTGCGGCAGGAACTGCGGCTCCAGCTGATCGACGGCTGGCTTCTCGGCACGATAGGCTGCCTGCTGCACCACAACGGGCCGGCTGAACAGACCGGCGCGGCGCACCGTGCGATATTGCACTGTCGGGCGTTCGACCCTGCGCAACACGCGAGCGCGCGCCGGGCCGGAAAGCTGCATCATCCACTCGCCGGCAATGCCGGATTCGATGATGACGGGGCGGATGACCTTGTAGCGATCATTGGCCTGGACGGGAAATGCAAAAAGCGCGAAGGCGGATGCGAGGAGAATGGTCTTTGTGATCATCGGACTACTCGTGACTGGAAACCAAATGAACCTGATGGGCCGACCATGCGCCATATCGCCCAAGCGAATGGTAAACGGGTGTTCATTAAAACTGTTTTCCGGCAATGAACCTTTTGTCAGGGTTACTGCCGGGTTTTGAAAGATGGTTATGGAATGGTAAAGCCTTTGAAACATAGAGATTCCCGGAGGAATTCATGGATGGATTGATCACATCGGATAGCGACGGTCTGATGCGTTGCCACTGGCATGGCGGGCTCGAGGACTACATGCGCTACCACGATACCGAATGGGGCTATCCGGTGCATGACGACATCCGCCTGTTCGAGAAGATCTGCCTCGAAGGCTTCCAGTCCGGCCTCTCCTGGCTGACGATCCTCAGGAAGCGCGACGCCTTCCGTGCCGGTTTCGCCGGCTTCGATTTCAACAAGGTGGCAGAGTTCGACCAGAGCGATATCGAGCGCTTACTCGCAGACAAAGGCATCGTTCGCCATCGCGGCAAGATCGTCTCGACCATCAACAATGCCAAGCGCGCCATCGATTTGAAACAGGAATTCGGCACGCTCGACGCCTATTTCTGGAGCCACGCGCCGCAACCGGGCGAGCGCCCCGACCGGATCGACCTCGCCTGGTTGCGCGCCAACCCGACGTCGCCCGCCTCCATCCGCCTATCCAAGGATTTGAAGAAGCGCGGCTGGAGCTTTGTCGGCCCGACCACGGTCTATGCCTTCATGCAGGCCATGGGTCTGGTGAATGATCATCTCGAGGGCTGTTTCTGCCGTGCCAAGGCGCTGGCGATGAAGTAAAGTCTTGGAATGCAGTGGCAGGATCAGGCGATCATATTGGGTGTCCGGCGGCATGGCGAAACCAGCGTCATTGCCGAGGTGATGACGCGCGAGCGTGGCCGCCATCTCGGTCTCGTCCGCAATGGTCGTTCGCGCAGCATGCAGCCGGTGCTGCAGCCGGGAAATCTGGTCGAGGTCACATGGCGAGCACGGCTCGATGAGCACCTCGGCAACTTCGCCACAGAGCCCGTCAATTTCCGCGCCGCGACGCTGATGGAGCATGCCGCGAGCCTGCATGGCGTCCAGGCGCTGGCGGCCCTGCTTCGGCTGCTGCCCGAGCGCGACCCGCATCCGCATCTGTTCGACATGCTCAACATCGTGCTCGACCATCTCGGCGAGGCATCCGGCGCTGGCGAACTCTATATCCGCTTCGAGCTTGCGGTGCTCAACGACCTCGGCTTCGGCCTCGACCTTCTCCAATGCGCCGCCACCGGCACCCGCGAGCATCTGGAATATGTCTCGCCGAAATCGGGCAGGGCGGTCAGCCGCGATGCGGGCCTGCCCTACCAGGACAGGCTTTTCAAACTGCCGGAATTCCTGAAGGAGGGCTCGCGCGAGAGCGCCGACGGCGAAAGCCTCGGCGAGGCCTTCCGCCTCACCCAATATTTCCTCAACCGCCACGTCTACGAACCGCGTGGCCTCGAACCGGGCACCGCGCGCGACGTATTCATCCGCGCGGTGCTGGCTGACTTGGCAGCCTGATTGGCCGGCCGGCGTGGAGATCTTATGCGATCTTCCCGCCACCCTGTTTGGTGATCGCCACGACCGATGGGCGCGGCGGCATGCCATCCTTGAAGTCAGGCCAGCGGGTAGCCGGCTTGTCGAAGGTCGGGAGATCCCAATCGCCCGGGTGCTGGACTGCGACGAAGAAGGTCGAATCGTCCGGCGAAAAGCAGGGGCCGCACATTTCGGCTCCTATCGGCACACGGAAGAAGAGCTTCGACGTGCCACGGGCTTCGCCCTCGGTCTCCAGGGCCCAGATGCCGTCCGTGCGACCGGTTTCCTTCTTGTTGTTGCCGTCGGTGGCGACCCACAGCCGTCCATCGGCATCGATCGCGCAATTGTCGGGCATGCCGAACCAGCCGTTCTTGGTTGTCGCGGTCGAGAAGGAGGCGCCGACTTCGGCCACCGAGGGATCGCCGCATTTCAGCAGCACTTCCCATGTCGATTTCGTCGACGCGAAATCCATGTCGGTTTCGGTGATTTCGACGATATGACCGAACTTGTTCTTGCTGCGCGGATTTGCGGCATCCACCTGCTCGTCCTTCCGCTTTGAATTGTTGGTCAGCATGCAATAGACCTTGCCGGTCTTCGGGTTCGGCTGCACGTCTTCCGGACGGTCCATTTTGGTGGCCCCGAGTTCGTCGGAGGCCAGGCGGGCATTGATCAGCACGTCGGCCTGCGAGGCGAAACCCTTTTCCGCCGTGAGCGGCCCCTGGCCGTGGATCAACGGCAGCCACTCCACGGTGCCGTCGTCACTGAACTTCGCGACATAGAGCGTGCCGTCATCGAGAAGCTTCATGTTGGCGGCGCGGTCGCCTTCCTTGTAGGTGCCCGCCGACACGAACTTGTAGACATAGTCGAAGCGCTCGTCATCGCCGCAATAGACCACGACGCGGCCGTCCTTGTTGATAACAGACTCGCAGCCTTCATGCTTGAAGCGGCCGAGTGCGGTATGCTTGGCCGGGGTCGAGGTCGGATCGAAGGGATCGACTTCGACGACCCAGCCGAATCGGTTGGCCTCGTTGGGTTCCTTCACCACGTCGAAGCGGTCATGGAATTTGCCCCAGGCATATTCGTCGCCGGGAATGCCATAGCGCTTGAAGGCCTTGGCTTCCGGATGGTCATCGGCCAGTTCGCCGGAGAAATAGTTGTTGATGTTCTCCTCGGCCATCAGATAGGTGCCCCAGGCGGTCACGCCGCCGGCGCAATTGTTGATCGTGCCGAACACTTTGGTGCCGGTCGGGTCGGCCTTGGTCTTCATGCGGTCGTGACCAGCCGCCGGGCCGGCGATCGTCATTTCGGTATTGGCCGAAATGCGGCGGTTCATCTTGCCGTCGAGCACCGGCCGCCACTTGCCGTCCACCTTGCGGATCTCGACCACCGTGCCGCCATGCGCGGCCATTTCGATATCGACGAGTTCCTTGGTGTATTCGCCGTTGATGACGGCATCCTCTTCCTTGCCGTCCTTGGTGACCTTGCCGACCTTCGCCCAGCCGGGAAACATCAGTTCGGCATTGGTATATTCATGATTGACCACCAGCAGGCCGTGGTCGGAGGCGCCATCGAGCGGAATGAAGCCGACATAGTCGTTATTGTAGCCGAACTGCTTGAGTTGGCTTTCGGCACTCTGCTTGGCCGTGTCGAACTCCGGGCTGTCGGCGAACAGCTTGTCGCCCCAGCGCAGCAATATATCGGCATCGTAGCCCTTCGCGACATGGTGGTTTTCGTCGACGCCAGCTTCGACTTCCTCGAAATCGAACGTGCTCATGCCGGCGGCCTTCGCCTGGTCGGCGGCGATCAGTGCAAGCGGACTCACGGTCGCGCCAATGGCGGCGACCGCAAGCGAACCGCCGATGAAGCCGCGGCGCGAGAAGCGGCGGTTGATGATATCGCCCATGGTCGGGTTGGTGGAACAGTTTTGGCCGTAGTCTTCCTTGGCTTCTACGAGATCCTGCGGCGTCTGGCGGGGGGTGGTTTCCATGATCGTCTCCTCGGAAAATGTTTGCCGGTTCCTTCTATTCGCTGCTGTACGATGGCTTTGTGACAGGCCGTTAAATAAAAGGTGATGGCGAAACGTCTTCCGCTGCAATATCTATTTGCGCACGGGCGGCGCGGGGACAAGGCAACAACGTTTCATGTTCGAACTCATATCCATCATTTCGGTAGCGCTGGCGATTGCCGCGCTGTCCACTTCGCGCAGCGTCCGCTCCAGGCTCGAAAGCGAGATCGCGGCGCTCAAGCTCGAACTCAAGCGCATCGAAGGCATGCGGCCGGCTGCCGAAATAAGCGCCGGCGCCGAAGACCAGGCTGCTCCAACGAATGCCATCGATAAATCCTCTCTCGAAGTGCCCGACGAAGCCGTCGCCGATGTCACCCAGGAAGTGGCATCCGAGGATGTGGCGGAGCCGGTCCCCGCGCCCGTTGCCGCGATGGAAGACGCGGCCGAGCCCATGCCGGCTGTCGCCAGCGAACCCGTCAAGTCGGCCGCCAGCCAGCCTGCAATGCCCGCCGTCGCCAAACCGAGCTGGGAATCGCGCATCGCCGCGCAATGGACCGTCTGGGTCGGCGGCATCGCGCTCGCCTTCGCCGGCATCTTCGCCATCAAATACTCCATCGACCAGGGCTTCTTCAGCCCGGAAGTGCGGCTCTCCGCCGCCGCGCTATTCGGCCTGCTGCTGGTTGCCGGTGGTGAATTCCTCCGCCGCCAGACCAAGCCTCTGGTGCAGAATGCCTTCCAAAATGCGATGATCCCGGGTGTGCTGACCGCCGCCGGCACGCTCACGCTGTTTGGCTCGGTCTATGTCGCGCACGGCGTTTATGGCTTTATCGGGCCCGCGACGGCCTTCATCCTGCTGGCTCTTATCTCTTTCATGACGATCGGCCTTTCCATGCTCTACGGCCAGGCGCTGGCCGGACTCGGGCTGCTGGCCTCGTTCACGACACCGCTGCTGGTGGCGTCGAAGAGCCCGAGCCCCTGGTCGCTCTTCGGCTTCCTCACGCTCGTCTGGATCGCGACCATCCTCGCTTCGAAAATCCAGTCATGGCGCGTCATCCCCGCCATTGCCAATGTCGGCCTCTCGGTCTGGGCGTTCCTCTATCTCGTCGCCTCGCGCCCCGAGACGCCGTTCGACGTCATGCCCGCCGCCATGCCGATGATCATCATGATCGCGGGCCTCGCCTTCATCTGGCCGGGCAACTGGGTCGCACCTAGGGACGCCGAGTTTCGCGAGGAAGAGCTTGAGATCCGTCTTGATTCGGCCGGGCGGCCGCTCCCCGCCACGCCGCCGCGCGTCAAATCGGCCTGGGGCCATGTCTTCCTGCCGCGCCATCTCGCCAGCACGCTGACCGCAGCCATTGGCGGCATGATCGTCGCAATGGTCTTCAACGCGCCCGACCTGCCGAGCACCGGCTACTACTATCTCGGCTTTGCGGCTCTGATTGCTGGCCTGGCACTCTTCGGCGCGTTCCGCACCTATGCGATCTATCCGGCAATCTTCGCGGCGCTCGGCGCATTCGGCGGCATCCGTATACTCTCGATCGCCACGGCATCGCCCGGCTTCCAGCCGGCCGACAGCTTCACCTATACCGATCCGAACCTGGTCATCTGGCTCGCACTCGGCATCGGCCTGCTGCTCGCGGTGCTGATGCTCGCCGTCGTTCATTTCAGGCGCGCTTCGCATGCCGAATTCACCCGCGCCTGGATCATCATCGGCGGTGTCACACCGCTCGTGCTCGCAACCCTCAGTTTCTTCTTCTTTGGCAATTACGCATTCGACCTGCGGCACGGCCTTTATGCAATCCTGCTCGGCGCGATGTATCTCGGCGGCGCCTGGCAATTCTTTGGCGAGCAGGAAAATGATGGTCGCTTCGTTGCCAATCGCGATCTACTCGTTGCCGCCTCATGGGCCGCATTCGTCGTCGCCCTGCTGGTCATGACCAACGGCATCACCACCACGATCGCCGCCGCCGTGCTCGGCTTTGCCTATCTCAATGCGCAGCGCGCCAGGGATTGGCCCATACTGCCTTGGGCGATGGTCGCTTCGGCAATCTTCGTCGCCGGCCGCATTGCCTGGGAGCCGACCATCGTCGGCGCCGAAGCCCTGTCGAAAACGCCCGTCTTCAACCAGCTTCTGGCTGGTTATGGCATTCCGGCTCTGCTGCTGATAGCCTCCGCCTGGCTGGTCCGCAACAAGGCTGACGATCGCATCCGCAACGTCATGGATGCGCTCGCCAGCCTGTTCACGCTGCTGACCATCGCCATCCTCGTCCGCCACGCCATGAACGGCGGCGTGCTGACCTCGGATGTCCCGACACTCGCCGAACAGTCGATCTACACGCTGCTCGCGATCGGCGCCTCGGTCACGCTGATGACGCTCGACCTTCGCCGGCCGAGCATCATCTTCCGCACCGGCTCGATGGCCATAGGCTATCTCTCGATGGTTTCGATCATCCTGGCCCATTTCATCGGCCTCAATCCCTATTTCACCGGAGAGACGACGGGCCAGATACCGTTCTTCAACCTGCTGTTCCTGGCCTATCTCCTGCCCGGCATAGCCTATGCTGGCGCGGCCTATCTGGCACGCACGCGCCGACCCCAGCACTATGTGATTGCGCTTGCGCTTTCCGGCGCGGCCCTACTCTTCGCTTATGTCACGCTGTCGGTACGCCGCTTCTATCATGGCGCCGACATCTCGGATTGGAAGGGCTTCCTGCAGTCCGAGCTTTACACCTATTCGGTGGTGTGGCTGCTGCTCGGCGTGGCTCTGCTGGTTGCGGGCTACCGCTTCCGCTCCACGGCACTGCGCATCGCCTCGGGCGTGCTGGTGCTGATCGCGGTACTCAAGGTCTTCCTGGTCGACATGTCCAATCTCGAAGGACTTTACCGAGCGCTCTCCTTCGCCGGCCTCGGCTTCGCTCTGATCGGTATCGGCTGGTTCTACCAGAAGGCGCTGACGGGACTTGCGAAGCAGGAGACTGCTGAAGAGCCCGCGCCCGAACTGCAAGGCTGATTGTGGCGACTGCGTTTGATCGATAGGTTCCGGCAAAACCGGAGCCCGAATCGATCATGCCAGATGCCTGTATGGAGGGCGCCGCGCAAGCCTTTGCGCCCTTTGAGACACTCGCCGCGCAACTGCTGCCGTATGCCGCCGATACCAATGACGGCTCACACGACCTCGCCCATATCCTGCGTGTGTTCCGCAACGCCATGCGCATCCATGCCAGCGAAGGCGGCGACGGCGACGTGCTGGCCGCTTCCGTCTTGCTGCACGATTGCGTGGCTGTGGAGAAGAATTCGCCATCGCGGGCGCAGGCTTCGAGGCTCGCCGCTGAGAAGGCATCGGCAATTCTGGCAGACCTCGGCTGGCAGCCCGACCGCATCGGCTCGGTGGCCCACGCCATCCTCACCCACTCCTTCTCCGCCAACATCCCGCCGGAGACCACCGAAGCGAAAATCCTGCAGGATGCCGACCGGCTCGATGCCATCGGCATGGTCGGAGCGGCGCGCTGCTTCTATGTCGCCGGCCGTCTCAATTCCGGCCTCTACGACCCCGCCGATCCGCGCGCCGAACATCGCCCGCTGGACGACAAGGCCTGGTCGATCGATCACTTCCCGGCCAAACTTTTCAAGCTCGCCGATGGTTTCCAGACCAGTACCGGCGCGGAACTCGCTCGTGAACGCCACGACCGGCTCGTCGAATTCTACGACCTCTTCCTCGAGGAAATCTCATGAAAATCCACTCGCTGCATATCTATCCCATGAAGAGCGCCCGTGTGATCGATCTCGATGCCGCCGAAATCGGGCCTTGGGGTCTCTATGGCGACCGTCGTTACATGGTGACCGACCCCACTGGGAAATTTATCACTCAGCGCGAACTCCAGGCACTCGCCCAGATCACGGCGGTCGAGAGCTTCGGCACGCTGCATCTCTCCAAATCGGGCAGCGACGAGAGCCTCACCGCCACCTTCGATCCGGCCCGTCGCATCGATGTCGAGATCTGGGGCAACTATGTCACCGCCGCGCTCGCCGAGGATGGCATCAACGCGCGGCTGAGCGACTGGCTCGGCCAGGCCGTGCGGCTCGTCCATGCCGATCAGGTCACCCAACGCCAGTGCAACCCCGATTGGGCCGGCGAGGGCGTTCAGACCGGCTTCGCCGATGGCTACCCGGTGCTCATCACCACCACCAGCTCATTGCGTCTGCTCAACGAGGCGACCACGGAGGAAGGCGGCGAGACCTTCGCCATGGACCGCTTCCGCCCCAATATCGTCATCCACGACGAAACGCCTTTCGCCGACGATTTCTGGGCGTCGCTCGATATCGCAGGCATTCGCTTCGATCTCGTCAAGCCCTGCGCGCGCTGCATCATGACCACCCAGGACCAGTTGACCGGCGCGCGCGGCGGCCCCGACCCGATGCCTGTTATGCGCAAACTGCGGATGTCGCTGGACCGCCGTGTGCCGGGTGTGCTGTTCGGCTGGAATGCCGTGCCACGCGGCACCGGACCGCTCAAGGTCGGCGATCCGGTATCGGTTATCGCGGAACGCCCCGAGGGCTGGCCGGTCAGGCAGCGATAGCAACCGACCGCAATACCGCGTCGATCTCATCAGCCACCGCCTTGGGCAGCGGACCCTTGTCGAGGGCGCCGGCATTTTCCTCGACCTGCGCGACGGTGCGGAAGCCCGGGATCGGCAGCGTCCGATCCGATTTCGCCCACAGCCAGGCAAGCGCCCCTTGCGACAGCGTCCGCCCGTCCGTGCGCAGGAGTTCCCTGACGGCATCGAGCATGCGGGCAAACTCCGGCGCCACGCGGCCGTCCTTGAAATAGATCATCCAGTCGAGCGCCGCACCGCGTACATCCTTCTCGCCGATCGTCTTGTCCGTGCTGAACTTTCCACTCAGCAATCCCATCGCCAATGGCCCGCGGTCGATCGAGATCAGCCCGTGCTTCTCGATCACCTCAAGCAGTTCTGTTGCCGGTGACAGCACGTTCATATTGTGCTGGATTGCGACGAAGCCATCGCGTTTCGCGTGGCGCGCAGCCCGATCGGGAAAGTCGGTGCTCCAGCCATAGGCCTCGATCTTGCCCTCGCCACGCAGTCGCTCGAGCAAATCGAACACGGCATCGGACTCTTCTGGATCGAAATCGTTCAGGTGGAATTGCAAGAGATCAAGCCTTTCCCGCTTCAGTCGCTTCAACGACGTCTCGACCGATGCGCGAATAAAGGCCTCGTCGGCAAACGCTCCGGTCGCCTGCTTGGTCGCGGGGTCGGTGGCAAAGCCAAACTTGGTTGCGATCGCCACGTCATCGCGACCTTCGAGTGCTCGGCCCAGCACCTCCTCGGAATGGCCGGCGCCATAGTTCGATGCCGTGTCGAAGAACCGGATGCCGAGATCGAGCGCCCGGTGCACCGCCGCGATCGACTCGTCGTCATCCACCTCGCCCCAGCCGAGCGGCACATCGCCCGCATAGAAAGGCCCGCCGATCGCCCAGCAGCCCATGCCCAGCCGCGGTATCGTCCTGCCGTTCCACAGCGTGATCGTCGTGTCATTGTTTTTCATGTTCATTCTCCGTTTTGCCATCGGGCAAACTATCCGGCAGGCCAGGGCTGATATAGCTCAATTTCCGCACCTCATTTTTCATGGATGAAAATCACAAACTCCCGATCCATCAATGAAACTGAAGTCGGACTTCAGAAAAACTCGCTTTTCCAAACGCGTTTCCGGGTATATGCCCGGATTATGCACTGGAGGATGCCATGAATACCGTGACCCGTTCCCAAGCCATGCCGTGGGTGCTTATCATCTGTGGTTCCCTGATCGCCATGCTCACCTTCGGGCCGCGTTCGGCGATGGGCTTCTTCGCGCATCCGTTGCTGCAGGACCCCGATCTGGCCGCGACGCACTGGACGCGCGAGACTTTCGGCCTGACGCTGGCAATCCAGAACCTGTTCTGGGGCCTCGGCCAGCCATTCTTCGGCGCGATGGGCGACAAATACGGCACCGCGAAGGTGCTGGTTGCGTCGGCCGCACTCTATGCCGCCGGACTGCTGCTGATGGCCTATCCGCTGATCGCCTCGAACCCCGAAAATACCCTGCTGCTGCATCTCGGCGGCGGCGTTCTCTGCGGCCTCGGCGTGGCGGCGGGTTCCTTCAGCGTCATCCTGTCGTCCTTCGCCCGCAATGTCACGCCCGCCCAGCGCTCTATGGCCTTCGGCATCGCAACGGCTGCGGGTTCCGCCGGCATGATGGTATTCGCACCGTTGACGGTCGGCCTGATCGCCTCGGTCGGCTGGCAGGGCGCGCTCATCTTCATGGCGGGCCTGATGGCCTTCATCCCGTTCCTCGCCATTGCACTGCGCGGCAATTCCTCATCAGGCACGCAGAGTGCCGTCCAGTTCAAGCAGACCGCCGGCGAAGCTTTGCGCGAGGCGCTCGGCCACAAGTCGTACCTGCTTCTCACCTCTGGCTTCTTCGTCTGCGGCTTCCAGGTCGCCTTCATTACCGCGCATTTCCCGGCCTATCTGCTCGATATCGGCATACCGGCCTGGGTCGGCGGCGTCGCCATGCTCTTGATCGGCGGCTTCAACATCATCGGCTCGCTGGCAGCCGGCTATATCGGCCAGCGCTACTCGAAGCCCTGGTTCCTGGCGCTGATCTATATCGGCCGCTCGATCGCGGTGACGCTGTTCCTGCTGCTGCCGATCACACCCGTCTCGGTCATTATCTTCGCCGCTGTCATGGGTCTGCTGTGGCTCTCGACCGTGCCGCCGACCAACGGCCTCGTCGCCATCATGTTCGGCACCCGCCATCTCGGCCTCCTGGGCGGCATCGTCTTCCTGTCGCACCAGATCGGCTCGTTCCTGGGCGTCTGGCTCGGCGGCTATCTCTTCGTCCATTTCGGCACCTACGATCCGGTCTGGTGGATTGGCGTGGCGCTCGGCCTCTTCGCCGCGATCGTCCATATCCCGATCAAGGAAGCGATCGTACCGGGACGGCCGGTAATGGCGGCTGCGGAGTAATCAGAGCTTCGCCGCCTTGCGGAGGATTTCGTTGACCCGGCCCTGCCAGCCCTTGCCGCTCTTCTTGTAGACGGCGATCACATCGGGGTCGAGCCTGAGGGAAACCTGCTGCTTCGGATGATCCACCTGCGGACGGCCGCGCACGCGCCGGATACTCTCGGCGAATTGCGGGAAAGCCTCGGCAAAAGGCCGCGCCTGCGCAAGTTCCGCGTCAGTCGCCTCGGGAGCATCCGGATCGGCGGCAATCTGCGCCTGGATCCGTGCTTCTTCCTCATCCGTCAGGGGGGGGATTTTGGCTTTTGATTTGCTCATATGTCTTCCGTTCCTTTCTGCTCGCCGGCCGCATCGAAATGATGGAAATGCCTTCGCGGCCCAGCGTCAGGAAAATCGTCGCGATCATGCCGTTATCGAGAATGCCGATCGCCATCTGGCGACCCAGCTTGGCCGGAACGACGACCGCTTCGGCGAAGAACTCGATGTCGAGCGATGCAAAGTCCAAGCCATGGTTGGCCAGGTTCGTCTCTCGCTTCGGTTCGTCCCAAACGATTTTCATAGATTAAATGTATCACGAAAAATATGGATGTCCACTGTCACCTCCGGCACTGCCCAGCCCCAGCCGCTGTGCCAGCATCATTCCGCTTGCCGCTCCACATTCAATCCATTAGAGCAAACCCACGAATTTCCTGACACATTCCGGGCGGCAATCCATGAACGACAAGGCCAAGAAACCGCAGAAGCTGAAGGCGCGCCTGCCGCGCGGATTTGTCGATCGCGAGGCCCATGATATCCGCGCCGTCAACGAGATGACCGCGAAAATCCGCGAGGTCTACGAGCGCTATGGTTTCGATCCCGTCGAGACGCCGCTCTTCGAATATACCGATGCGCTCGGTAAATTCCTGCCCGACGCCGACCGCCCCAACGAAGGCGTCTTCTCGCTGCAGGATGACGACGACCAGTGGATGAGCCTGCGCTACGACCTCACCGCGCCGCTCGCCCGCCATGTCGCGGAAAATTTCCAGGAAATTTCACTGCCCTACCGCACCTACCGCGCCGGCTATGTCTTCCGCAACGAAAAGCCCGGCCCCGGCCGCTTCCGCCAGTTCATGCAGTTCGACGCGGACACTGTGGGCGCGGCGGGTGTGCAGGCCGATGCTGAAATGTGCATGATGATGGCCGATACGCTGGAGGCGCTCGGCATCAAGCGCGGGGATTATGTGATCCGGGTGAACAACCGCAAGGTTCTGGATGCGCTTCTCGACTCCATAGATTTGGGAGGTGCTGAGAAGACCGCCCAGCGGTTATCCGTTCTGCGAGCAATGGATAAGCTCGATAAGTTTGGCGTGAACGGCGTTGTTCAGCTTTTGAGTGTCAAAGGTCGTACAGACGAAAGCGGCGATCATACAAAAGGAGCGGGTTTGAACGATGGCCAGATCGATCGTCTGCTCAATACCCTAGGCTGGGGCAAGCCCGGCAGCGGTGCGACTAGCTCCGTCAGCGACCGGCTGACGATCCACAACGTAATGCATCGCCTGACTGAGTATGGTGTTTCTCCCGATGGCGCGCAGGAACTCCTTACCATACACGATTTGGTTCGAGCCGCTGGATACGAAGAAGACCGCATCAAGATCGACCCTTCCGTCGTCCGCGGCCTCGAATATTACACCGGCCCCGTCTACGAAGCCGAACTCACCTTCGACGTCACCAATGAAAAAGGCGAAAAGGTTGTCTTCGGCTCGGTCGGCGGCGGCGGGCGTTATGATGGGCTTGTCTCGCGCTTCATGGGCCAGCCGGTCCCGGCCACGGGCTTTTCCATCGGCGTCTCGCGCCTGATGACGGCGCTGAAGAACCTCGGCAAATTGGGCGCCGATGACGTGATCGCGCCCGTGGTTGTGTGCGTCATGGACCGCGACACCGAAAGCCTTGGCCGTTACCAGAAATTCGTCCAGAATCTCCGTCACGCCGGCATCCGCTCTGAGATGTACCAGGGCAACAAGAAGAATTTCGGCGACCAGCTGAAATATGCCGACCGCAGGGGTTCGCCGCTGGCCATCATCCAGGGTGGCGACGAGCGCGCCCAAGGGGTCATCCAGATCAAGGACCTGATCGAGGGCAAGCGGCTCTCGGGTGAGATCACCGACAATGCCGAATGGCGCGAGGCCCGGGTGGCGCAGGTGTCGGTGGCCGAGGGAGAGTTGGTCGAGAAGGTCCGCGAGATGCTAGCCGCGCAGGCCGAGGACAGGAAGCGATCGGGCTGATGCTGGCGGTTGGTTTAACCTTCGAGGCTCACCCCTCACCAACTTCGGCCAAGCGCTCGCAAAGCTCGCCCGGCCTTCGTATCCTCTCCCACAAGGGGAGAGGTAAGAATGCCGCGCCGCCTTATCACGAGCTCGACCTTGTTATTGTGCGAGGCCATGCCGCAAGTTTACCTCTCCCCTTGTGGGAGAGGATACGCAGGCCGCGAGAGGCAAAGCCGATCGCATGGCCGAAGTTGGTGAGGGGTAAGTCCGCGCTCGAAAAAATGCCGTTGCGGAAATCAGGAGCCCTCCCATGCCCCTGATCAACCTCCCCACCTTCGCCCCCGATCTTCTCGCCCTCTTCGAAACCCTGAAGACAGAGCGCGTCGATACCCCCGTCATCCAGCCCGCCGCGCCCTTCCTCAACATGGCGGGCGAGGATCTGCGCCGTCGCATCTTCATGACCGAGAGCGAGACCGGCGAGAGCCTGTGCCTCAGGCCGGAATTCACCATTCCCGTCTGCCTGCGCCATATCGAGACCGCCACCGGCACGCCGAAGCGCTACGCCTATCTCGGCGAGGTTTTCCGCCAGCATCGCGACGGCGCCAATGAATTCTACCAGGCCGGCATCGAAGATCTCGGCACCAGGGACGTCGCCAGCGCCGATGCGCGCGCCATTTCGGATGCCCTTACGATTCTGAAATCGCTACTTCAGGGCCGGGCGCTCACCGTCACCATGGGTGACCAGTCGGTGTTCGAGGCGGTGGTCGCCGCGCTCGGTCTTCCCCAGGGCTGGCAGCGCCGGCTGATCCATGCCTTTGGCGAAGCCTCCAAGCTCGATGCCCTGATGGAGCGGCTCGCCCGTTCGGAAAGCGTCGCGGATCTTGGGCCGGACGTCGAGACCCTGCTCGCCTCCGGCGATGAAGCGGCCCTCGTCGCCCATATCGATGGCATCATGGAAGCCACCGGCTATTCCACCAATGCCAGCCGCTCGCCCTCGGATATCGCAAGACGCCTCAAGGAGAAGCGGGTGCTGGCCGGCACATCGCTCGATGCCGCCAAGCTCGATGCGCTGCGCGAATTCCTGTCGCTGAGCGTCAGCCTTAAATATGCGCCCGGCGTGCTCGCCACCTTCGCCGATCGCGCCGGTCTGAAGCTCGATGATGCCGTCAGCCGTTTCGATGCCCGCGTGGCGGCACTCGCAAATACCGGCGTCGATCTTTCCAGCATCACATGGCGCGCCGCCTTCGGCCGGCCGCTCGATTACTATACCGGCCTCGTCTTCGAGGTCACCGTCCGCGAAGATCATCGCGTGCTCGCCGGCGGCGGTCGCTTCGACCGCATGCTGACGCTGCTCGGTGCGGAGGAGAACATCCCGGCCGTCGGCTTCTCGCTCTGGCTCGACCGCATCGAGATGGTGAGGGCCCCCAATATGCCAGGAGGGTCGGCATGATCACGATCGCACTTCCCTCCAAGGGCCGCATGAAGGAAGACGCGTCCGCGATCTTCGAACGTGCCGGCATGAAGATCGTGGCCGTCGGCAACGACCGCTCCTATCGCGGCCGCGTCGAGGGCATGGATGATATCGAGATCGCCTTCCTCTCCGCGTCAGAGATCGCCCGCGAGATTGGATTGGGCTCGGTCGATTTCGGCGTCACCGGCGAAGATTTGGTCCGCGAGGATCTGCCCGAAGCCGACCGCAAAGCCGAATTCTGCGTCCGCCTCGGCTTCGGTCATGCCGATGTCGTGGTCGCCGTGCCGGATATCTGGCTCGACGTCGATACCATGGCCGACCTCGGCGATGTCGCTGCCGATTTCCGCGCCCGCCACGGCCGCCGCCTCGCCATTGCCACCAAGTACTGGCGGCTGACGCAGCAGTTCTTCTCATCCAAGCACGGCATCCAGCTCTACCGCATCGTCGAAAGCCTCGGCGCCACCGAAGGCGCCCCCGCCGCCGGCCAGGCCGACATCATCGTCGACATCACTTCGACCGGCTCGACGCTAAGGGCCAATCATCTGAAAATCTTGTCGGATGGCGTGGTGCTGAAATCCGAAGCCTGCCTGGTGCGCGCCAGAAAGCCGGAGCATGATGGGAACGCAAGGATCGTGGAGATTGTCGCGGCGGTGAAGGCGGTGGTTTGACTGGTTGCAGCAAGTCCCCGTTGGTAGTAATATTTGCTACCAATTTAGGATTTACCCATGGCCAATGTAGAAAAACTCAGCGTTGCCTTGACCACCCAACAAGCCGATCTGCTGCGTGAAGCGGTGGATTCCGGTGAATACGCCACCGCAAGCGAGGTTGTTCGCGAGGCCATGCGGGCATGGCAGGAAAAGTGGGAAGCCCGGCAAGCAGATATCCGCAAGATACGACGTCTCTGGGAAGAGGGCAAAGCCAGTGGGGAACCTCAGCCGCTCGACTTCGAGGAACTTCGCAAGGAGGCGAGGCAGAAGCTTGCGGAAGTAAAGCGCAATGCGGGCTAAATTGATCTGGTCCCCGCAGGCGAGGGACGATCTGCTCAAACTCTATATAGACATCGGAATCGAGCAGCCGCTTGCCGCTGAAAAATATTACAACCGCATAGAATCCAAAGCCAGTCTGCTGATTGAACAGCCCCGCATGGGCATACGCCGACGCGACATCCAGAGATCTCTCCGCATGCTGGTAGAGGCGCCCTTTGTCATTTTTTACGAAACCCATCCGGACAGTGATGAAGGTGCGGTTGAAGCCATAGAAATCGTTCGCGTCGTGAACGGCCGTCAGGATTTGCCCAGCCTCTTCTAAATCCCGCTCCAGCCTCGCTCCATCATCTTATGGATTTAGTTAACCAGACAGGAATAGGATTCCGAACCATGGACGATTCGGATTTTGAACCGGGTCGCAGCCGGAGATAATGGACCGATGAAAGCAGCGCTGAAGCCGAGAATCAACATGGAAGGGCGCACCGCGCTCGAGACCGTGATCCCGATCGAAACCCCGTTCATCGTGTTCATCGATCCGGCCAGTTCCTGCAATTTCAAATGTACTTTCTGCCCCACCGGCCATCGCAGCCTGATCGCCGAGACCGGCCGTTACCAGGGCGCGATGAAATACGAGACCTTCACCAAGGCGATCGACGATCTCGCGGAATTCGGCAAGCCGATCAAGGTATTGCGCCTGTACAAGGATGGCGAGCCCTTCCTCAACAAGCGCCTGGCCGACATGATCCGCTATGCCAAGCAGAGCGGCTACGTCGATTACATCGACACCACGACCAACGGCACGTTCCTGACGCCCGAGCGCTTGGCGCCGGTCATCGCGGCCGGCCTCGATAAGATCAACATTTCCGTCGATGGCATGTCGAAGGAGACATACCAGGAATTCACCGGCTTCAATTTCGATTTCCCGAAGTTCATCGAAGGCGTGAAGTGGCTCTATGCCAACAAGGGCGACATGGAAGTCTCGATCAAGGTTCCCGGCGAACTGATCACCGAGGCCCAGCGCCAGGAATTCTTCGACACGTTCGGCGACCATTGCGACCGCATCTTCATCGAGAATTTCGCGCCTTGCTGGCCGGAATTCAATGTCGAGGAACGCTCGGGCATCAAGATCGGCGAAAAGGGCATCTATCAGCAGGAGCTGAAGCCGACCGATACCTGCCCGTACATTTTCTACGCCATGAGCGTCAATGCCGACGGCCTCGTGTCGTCCTGCTTCCTCGATTGGGGCCGCAAGCTGATCATCGGCGACGTGCGGACCGAGTCGCTCAAGCAAATCTGGAATTCCGACAAGATGAACGCGCTGCGCCTCCAGCACTTGGAGGGCCGCCGCTGCGAGAACAAGGTCTGCGGTTCCTGCGGCCAGCTCACCCATTGCCTGCCCGACAATATCGACGAGCATCGCCCGATGCTGCTCGAAAAATTCCGCTCGCTCGTCAAGATCAACCCGAATGTCCAAGCGCCCGGCGGCCTGAAGGAAAGACCGCTGATCGCCGCTGAATAATGCACATCCTGCATGTGTCCGCCCATCTCGGCGGCGGGGTCGGCAAGGCCCACGCCGCGCTCTCGGCGGCCATGCCTTTTCCGGCACGGCAGAGCTTTCTGCTGCTCGAAGAGCCGCGCGACCGGCGCTATGCCGATGAGATCGAACGGCTCGGACGGCGCGTGGATATCGCGGCGGGTCTCGCGGATGTCGCGGCCCGTGCCGCGGATGTCGACATCGTCCAGTTCGAGTTCTGGAACCATCCGAAGCTTTTCGAATGCCTGGCACGGACCGCCTTTCCGTCGATGCGAGCCGTGATGTGGTCGCACATATCGGGCCTCTTTCGCCCGGTGATCCAGCCTGCATTTTTCGCCGAGGCTGATCGTTTCGTTTTCACCAGCCCGGCCTCGCTGGAAATTCCCGATGTGCAAGCGATGCCACGTGACGCGCGAGAAAAGCTGGCGGTCATCGGCAGCGCCTTTGGGTTTGAAGGCGATGTGGATGGGCCGGGTGATGGCGCTCCCATTTGCTATCTGGGCACGGTCGATTTCATCAAGATGCATCCCGGCTTCTTCGATGTGATCGATGCGCTCCCGGCCGACGTTGCCGTCGCCATCTGGGGCACCGTCGAACCGGATGGCGAAGTCTCCATCAAGACCAACGCCATGCGTCATCCCGACCGTATCCGCTTCATGGGCCAGACCTCCGATCCGCGAACCGCGCTCTCGCAATCCCGCATCTTCTTCTATCCTCTGCAGCCGGATCATTACGGCACCGCCGAAAACGCGCTGATCGAAGCCATGTCGCTCGGCCTCGTGCCTGTCGTGCTCGCCAATCCGGCGGAATGCGCGATTGTCCGGCAGGGACAGACCGGGTTCATTGCAAGCTCCATTGCGGAATGTGTCGAGATCCTCGAAATGCTGCTGGCCAATCCCGATCGTGTCGCGGAAGTCGGAGCCAATGCGCGGGAGGTTGCTGCAAGCGCCTTCACGGCCGAGCGCTCGGCGCGGCAGTTCGTCGATCTCTGGTCGTCGCTGATGCGGCAAGAGAAGCGCGGCCACGACTTTGCCCCGATCACCGGCGCCACGCCGCGCGACTGGTTCGAGGCGACGCAGTTCCCGCCGGGGGAGATCCGCGAACCGCTGGTCAATTCAGCCAGGCTTTCCAAAGGCACGCTCGCCCATTTCAAGTCGGCGTTTCCCGACGATCCCTGCTGGGCGGATTAGACCGCCTGGCCGCCGCAGATCAGGCCGACCGGGACCAGGAAATTGCGGATGATGTTGTAGAATTCCTGTGCGTTTCTCGCGCCGGCAATGTGGCGGTCGATCATCAGCAGGTTGCCGTGCAGGCCGCGGCGCTTGTCGAGAGGACGCTCGCCGGCGAATTGCGGCTTGAAGAGAGAGGCATGCGCGCCGCCCTCCCACTTCTGAAGTGCCCGGTAGTAAGCGTTGCACTTGTCGTTGAAGGCCTGGGGCTCGGCCTCGAACATGCAGTCGAAAACCGTGGCGCGGATGAAATTTTCCTGGCTGCCGTTCCATAGCGCGCCCATTTCGGCGAACACAGAGAACTGGATTTCGGCGATGCCCGCTGTCAGGCCGATACCGGCATGGAAGGGAAAGTCGGACCGGATCAGCGGCTGGGCCGGTGTTTCGAACGGCTTGGTGTTGAGGACCGAGAGCGGCCGCGAGCAGAACACGAATTTCTCGCCCATCAGCACGGTGCGCGCCGCCCATTCCCATTGCGCCAGCCCATGCTCGCGGTCGGCGGCGCGGATGGAGCCCGCGATCGTTTCGGCCAGCTCACGCGAAATGATGGCGTGGAAGAGGCCGAACGGCATTTTCGGCACATTGGTCGAGCCTTCCCAGAGATAGAAGGCCTTGAGCATCTCGGTCTTGTTGAGTTCGGCGATATCATATTTAGTGGGAATCGCGACCGACGAGCTTTTACCGGGCTCGGCGGCGGGGTTGATCTGCAGCGCGTTCCAGCCGATCGAATCGACCGCGCCGAGCTTGCCCTTGACGAATTCGGCGACGGTCAACGCTTCCGGCTCGAAGATATCGTCGGGGCGGACCACCGAGAGCCATTCGCTTCCGGCGGCATCCACGCCATGGCTCCAGAGCGAGAGCGGCGACAGTGCCGGGCTTGTCGGGAGGACGACACGGATACGCGGATCGATATCGGCGAGCGAGGCGAGATCTTCGCGTGAGGCGATCTCCAGCGAGGCTGGCACGAGGAGGATTTCGAGGTCGATGCGGGGCTTTGCGGCGAGCGCTTTGACGAGCGCTTCGGGACGCTTCTCGTGCACTTCGATCGGGATGATGAGGCTCAGGCCTGCCATGGGTCAGAACTCCGGAAAAAGGTTCGGGCAGGCATGCACGGCGCGCCCGGATCGGGATGGCGGCCCTTTCCAGCGACGTGCCGGGACGGGAAAAACTGCCCGTCCGCATGCAACTGCCCATGGCGAAGGTTCTAGGCGATCTATCTTGAGCGAGGCTTTGCTTGGTTTGGCTGCACCGTCAGAACGCGATTTCGGCGTCGAGCATCCCGAGCGGCTTGACGCCGGACAGCAGTGCGCGGGCCTCCTCGACGTCGTGGTTCATCTGCTCGACCAGTGGGCCCAGCCCGTCGAATTTCAGCTCCGGCCGCAGGAAGCCGAAGAAGCTGACCGAACAGGTCTGGCCGTAGAGATCGCCGGAGAAATCGAAAAGCATGGTCTCGAGCAGCGCCGCGCCGTCCTCGGTCACGGTCGGGCGATGGCCGAAATTGGCGACGCCATCATGGATCGTGCCGTCGGCACCGCGGAAGCGCACGGCATAGATGCCGGGCTTGAGCCGCACTTCCGGCGGCAGCGCCATATTGGCGGTGGGAAAACCGAGCGTGCGGCCGAGCTTCTTGCCGTGGATCACCTCGGCCTCGACCGTGTAGCGGTAGCCCAACAATCCCGCGGCTTGAACCACATCGCCTTCGGCGATCAGGTCGCGGATGCGGCTGGACGAGATGACATGAGCGCCCTCGTCGCGGAAGGCATCGATCAGCGTCACGCCGAAACCGTGCTTGCCGCCCGAGGCGAGCAGGAAGGCGGGGCCGCCCTCGCGGTCCTTGCCGAAATGGAAATCGAAGCCCGTGACCACTTCCCTGGCGCCGATCCAGTCGATCAGGATCGACTGGATGAATTCCTCGGGCGAGCGGGATGAGAAGGAGCGGTCGAAGGGATATTCGAGAACGGCGTTGAAGCCGAGCAGTTCCAAAAGCTTGGCCTTGAGCGGCGCGGGCGTCAGGCGGAATACCGGCTCATCCGGCCTGAAGACTGTGCGGGGATGCGGCTCGAAGGTCAGCACGAGCGACGGGATGCTCTTCTCAGCTGCGATTTCCAGCGCGCGGCTCAGCACGCCCTGATGACCGCGATGCACGCCGTCGAAATTGCCGATCGCGATCACGCCGCCCTTGAGGGAGGCGGGCAATTCGCCACGCTTTTCGTTCCGGTGGAAAACGGTCAACGAATGTTCCTCACTTGAGCCGAGGCATCCACCAGCGGGGTTCCGCTTGATGGTCTGCAAGGAAATCGATGAGTGCTGCCTCGTCGGTGGTCTCGCCGGTCATATAATCCCGGGCATGAATGCCGGCCGAGATATAGAGCAGGTCGAGCCCCTGGGACAGCGCGCCGCGCACATCGGTCGGCATGCCGTCGCCGATCGCCAGCACCCGGTCGATATCGACCAGTTCGCGCAGTTCCATCGCCTCGCGCATGGCCGCTTCATAGATCGGCTGGTGCGGTTTGCCGGCAATGCGGGTCTCGCCGCCGAAGGTCTCGTAGAAGGCGGCGATGGCGCCGGCACATGGGATCAGCCGCTCGCCGCGCTCGACAATCAGGTCGGGATTGGCGCAGATCATCGGCAGGTTGCGATCGGCGAAGCGCATCAGCAGGTCGCGATAATCCTCCGGCGTTTCATTCTCGTCGTCGTAAAAGCCGGTGCAGACCACGATATCGGCATCCTTCTCCTTGGCCGGAAAGGCATCGGTGCCGTCGAGCAGGTTGAGGTCGCGGTCGGGGCCGAGGAAGAAGACGTTGGGCGGACCCTGCTTGATCAGCAGCCGCGTGACATCGCCCGAGGTGACGATGCGATCATAGGCCTCGCGCGGCACGCCGATCGCATCGAGCTGAACGGCGACGCTGTCATTGGGCCTAGGCGAATTGGTGATTAGCACCACGCTGGCACCCGCCGCACGCGCCGAGGCAAGCGCCTGCGAGGCATCCGCAAACGCATCGACGCCATTATGCAGCACGCCCCATACGTCGCAGAGGATCACGTCGTAATGCGGCGTGACGTCGTTCAGTGACTGGATGCGGTCTGCCATGAAATGCTCCGATGCGGTGGGCGCGAAGTGCCAGTAGCGAATAGCCAATCGGGGAGGGGGGAGGCAAGCGGGAAGTGAGGGTGGGGTGCGATACTTGCTCGGTCGATAACGATTTGATCCCAAATTCCACTTCGAAACACGCCTCCGCGTTCACGCGGGCGTTTCCGCCCCGTGGTTTGGCCATGCACGTCTCGATCCCTTTGCGCTTGGCATGAAGGATCGGCCGGGGCACGTCTCCGTGCCGAGGTTTAGTGGCTGCCTTGCGGCAGCCGTTAAGACACGTTGCCGTGCCCCGTTCGGTGTATTTTCATCCACGAACTCGGTCGTCTGCACCCATCCCAGTCCCGGACCTGAAATTTCCGGGGGGACGGGTTTGTGTGCGATACAACGCACGCCACGGGTACCTGGTCTTTCGACGTCACCCGGGGGAGACCCCTTCTCGCGGACGCCTGATGCGGGAACTTACGTCGTTTCCCCACAACAGGCACCGGTCCCGCCTCGCCCACATCGCCATGCGGGGTAGCCGAGGGAAGAACGGGACGGATTGTGGCACAAGATCCATGAATTGGAAAGAAGATGGAGGATTATTTTCCTATAACTGGTGTTAAGCCATGGATTTCGTTCGAAAGAAAATAGCCAGAAGGGTACTGGCTACGGTTGTTGCAGCTTGCTGCTCTTGCCTTATGCCTTTTTCCGGTATCTCTTCGCCCGATCATCAGGGGAGAATCCAAATGATCCGTCACACCGTCGCATTCACCCTCAAGCATGCCAAGGGTTCGGACGAGGAGAAGAAGTTCCTCGAGGACGCGCTGGTGCTGACCCAAATCCCCGGCGTCCAAAAATTCGAACGGCTGCGGCAGGTGAGCCCGAAGAACAATTTCAGCTTCGGCTTCTCGATGGAATTCGACGATCAGGCGGCCTACGACACCTATAACAATCATCCCCTGCATGTTGCCTTCGTGCGCGACCGGTGGCTGGTCGAGGTGTCGGATTTCATGGAGATCGATTACGTCGCGATCTGAGAGGGAGAAGAATCTTTCCCGTCCTGTCACATCCCGAGGTTTCCGAGCGTCATTGGGACATAACCCCATGACAGGAAACATAAGATGACTTCGATCCTCCCGCTTCTTCTCAAGGCAAGTGTCGTATCGGGCCTCGGCCTGTGGCTCGCCGTGGCCTTGCTCAACAATATCATCGCCTACCGCAACGGCGTCTTCGCCATCGGCATGCTGATGGGCATGAAGATGTTCGACCAGGAACCGGCGATCCAGACGCCACTGCTGGCGCGGCGGGTGACATCGACCGCGTGGCACTGGCTGGTCTACACGATCATTCTGGTTGCCGAGGGTGTGACGGTGGTGTTGCTGCTTGTCGCGGCATTGGCGTTGTGCGGTGGCGCTCTCGGCGCGGCCCTGCCGGCGACGGGCGTGCAGCTTGCCAATCTGGCGCTGCTCGCCTTCATCGGGCTTGCCGCGCTGATGCTCGTCGGCGGGGCGTGGTTTGTCTATTACATCAGGCAGGAAGGCGCGCAGATGACCCATCTCGTGATGATCGGCGTGGGGATCGCGGCGGTGCAGATGATGAATGCCGTATAGGTTCATCGACCGCCCCATGTCGGCGGCGCCCGGAAATTTTGGAAACCTGCGAATCCTTTTCCACCTGGCGGCCCTCTTACGGATTGAAGCAAAACGCTTCGAAAAGATCGGGAGAGTGTCATGGCCTTTTACAGAAAGAATATCGGCAACGCGCAACAACTGGTTCGGGTGGCCGGCAGCATCGCTGCGGCCATCGCGGCTTTCGTCTATCTGGCCGGATGGCTGGCCATCGTTGTCATAGCGGGTGCGATAGGCATCGCCCTTTCCGGCCTTGTCGGCTATTGTCCCATGTGCGCGATGGCAGGCATCGACACGAGGAGCGACGCGTGAAGCAGAGGGCTGTGTCGGCGGAGATGTTCGAGGCCGCGCGACTGGGTGACCAGGCGGCGATCGTCCGTCTGCTCGAGGTCGCGCAACCGGACATCCGCCGCTATGCACGCTTCGCCTGCCGCTCGGCAACGGACGCCGATGACGCGGCGCAGGAGACGCTGTGGGTGCTTTTCAGGCATGTCGGGGCGATCCGTACGCTGATGGCCTTTCCGGCCTGGCTGCGCACGGTCATCCGCCGCGAATGCATGCGGCTCGCGCGCGTGGCTGGCCTGATCAGCTTCATCGACGACCATGCCGATGCGATCCTCGCTCGCGATTATCCGGAGACGGATCTGCGGCTGGATATTGCGGCCGCCTTCGAATCGCTCCCGGCTCACTATCTCGACGTCGCGCTGATGCGAGACGTCGAGGAAATGTCCATCGACGAGATTGCCGGCGCCCTGGGCCTGACACGGCAGGCGGTGAAGGCCAGGCTGCATCGGGCACGACAGATGACGCGGGAATTTCTCGGAAAGGGGGATCAGGCGGGGCACTGAGTGCTGACTTTCTGATCGTTCAGACATGGAGTCGGCACTTGCCAGCCGCATGGTGGTGTGACATCTAGCGGTTGCAATGCGAGCGGGAGACGTCAGGACATGCAAATAAGACCGATCACCTACATCTTGATCGCCGGGATCGGAATTGCAGGTCTTATCCAGATTCTTGGCATGAACGGGCTGGTCGGATACGCCTACCTCATCGGCGCGACGTTCATCGCACTGGGTTTGCTGGTCGTCTACGAAGTGCTGCACACGAACTGGAAATTCAGCATGTCCACCGGTCTCAAGGCTCTGTCCTCGCTATCGCCAGAGGGGGCCGAACGGTTGAAAAGTGCCGTAATCCAGGAGGTCGTGTTTGCGATTCTCTTCGTGCCGACTTTCCTGGTGGTGGATCGCATGATCAAGCGTCTCGTGCCGTTGCAGGACGCCGACGCCGGAAACCCATATCTCTTGGCAGTCCTCGCCACTCTGGGAATTTTCGGTCTGATGCGTGCCATCAGGCACATCAGGCTTTGACGCTCACAATTCCCTGATATACCCCGCCAGCCTCTCCGCCGCGACCGCTACCTTTGCCGGATCGCGCAGGAAGCATGCCCTCAAAAACTGCGCACCACCCGCGCCGAACGCCGTGCCCGGCGCAAGCCCGACGGCGGTCTTGTCGACGATGTCGAAGGCCGCCGCGCGGGTGTCCTTGATGCCGTCGATCTTGAGGAAGGCATAGAGCGCGCCGTCGGGTTTGAGGGTTTCGACACGGTTGGTTGATATCAGCGCGTCGCAGAGTACATCGCGGGATTTGAGCGCCTTTTCGTAATTCTCCCGGATCAGGGCATCGCCGTGATCCAGCGCCGCGATGCCGCCGCGCTGCATGAATTCGGCGACGCCGGAGGTCGAATACTGCACCAAGTTCTCGATGACCTGGCCGAGCGCCGGCGGGGCGACGATCCAGCCGACGCGCCAGCCGGTCATCGACCAGTTCTTGGAGAAGGAATTGACGAAGAGAATGCGATCGTCCTCCTCCATCACATCGAGGAAGGAAGGCGCGCGGCCGCCGTTGAAATAATAGAGCGCGTAGATTTCGTCGGCGATGATCCAGAGGTCGTGCTGGCGAGCGAGGGCGAGGATAGCCTTGAGATCATCCAGCGTCGCCGTCCAGCCGGTGGGATTGGAGGGAGAATTGATGAAGATGGCGGATGTCTTCGGCGTGATCGCGGCCTTCATGCGATCGGCATCGAGGCTCCAGCGGCCCTCCGCGAATTCGAGTTCCACCGGCACCGGCGTCGCGTTGGCCAGACCGACGGCGGCGGCGAAATTCGGCCAGGCGGGAGAAAGATAGACCGCCTCGTCACCTGGTTTGCAGACCGCCTCGATGGAGAGCTTGATCGCCTGCATGCCGGAGCCGACGACGTAGAAATGTTCAGGTGAAAGCGACTTGTTGAAGTGGCGGGCGTAATAATCCGAGATCGCCCGGCGGAGATCGGGGATGCCGCGATTATAGGTGTAGAAGGTGTGGCCGGCGGCGAGCGAGGCGGCGGCCGCATCGCTGATGAACTTCGGGGTGGGTGTATCGCCCTCGCCGGCCCAGAGCGGGATCAGGCCCTCGCGACCCCGCGCATGATTGAAGATTTCGACGATGCCGCTTTCCGGCGCGAGGCGGGCTTGCGGACTGAGGGAGTCGATGAGGTTCATGGGGACCTTCCGGATGAGATGGGAAGTGATAACCGGATTTGCATGGAAAATCCCATGAGTTTGTTTGAAGTACCCATCAATTGGCAATGTAATCTGTGGTTGCGGCTAATTCAATCTTAAGATGTATTCGGTCGCTATACAATCACAAGCCATTGTTTACACTGCGAGTTGGCTCCGGGGGGAGCGCAACTCAGGGGGATGAAATGGCAGCGGTAACGGCAATGCAGATCTTGGCCCAGACGCCAATTCCGGTGGTGGAGAATGTGGCGAGCGCTTCATGGATAACACGCGAGACGCTGGCCGCGATACTCGTGGGTATCATCGGCTTCGCAACGTTCTTCGCGCTGATGCGTATTAGCGGCCGGATCACGCAAGACAACACGTGGTCGCTCGCAGATGCTCTTTCCGAAGAGGTCGAGGTGGGCACCGACAAGAAGGATGCCACGGGCAATCCGGTCAAGAACAATGAGGGCAACATCGCCAAGGATTTCGTCATGAAGGCGAGTTCCAGCCGGCTGATCGCCCTTCTGGGAAGCATCGCGATCATGATGCTTTACATCGGCGCGGGGCTCTCGGTGCTGTACGGCTTCGTCATCAAGGAGACTGTACCGTCCGGCACGAAGGAGCTCACCAACTTCTTTCTCTACGGAATGGTTCTGTTTGCGCCCTATGTCGTCAACAAGTTCGCTTCGATCTTCGGGGTGAAGTGATCACACCAGCGAGAAAATCCTCAGCGCGTCATATATCACCGCATGGATGTTGCGGCTCGCGACATCTGACATGCGGTTCCTGAGGGTGAGGCGCTTGAGCCGGTAGGGCTGGAGGAGGGGGCGTTGGATGGGGTCATCTCCCCCTCAATGCCAGGCATCCGCCGCCGCGGCCTTCTTGCGGTCGATGTAATCCTTGAGTTCCTCATCCACCGCAATATCCAGCGGCGGCGCTTCGTATTCGGCCAGCACCTTTTTCCATTTCTTGTTGGCGCGCGTCGCCATGTCGGTGGAGCCGCCTTCGTCGCTCCATTTCTCGAACGGCTCGTTGTCGGAGAGTTCGGAGTCCCAGAAGGCTGTCTGGTAGTTGCGGAGCGTGTGCTGGCTGCCGAGAAAATGGCTGCCCGGGCCGACCTCCTGGAAGGCATCCATGGCGAGCGCATTGTCGTCGAACGGCACGCCCTTGAAATAGGAATGCAGCGCGCCGCAGAAATCCGTGTCCATGACGAATTTCTCGTAGCTCATGGTCAGCAGGCCGTCGATGAAGCCGGCGGAGTGCAGGATGAAATTGGCGCCGCAATGGACGGCCGACAGCATCGACATCACGCCTTCCTGCATCGCCTGCGCGTCCGGCAGCTTGGAGTTCGAGAAATTGCCGGCGCAGCGGAGCGGCAGTTTCAGGCGCCGTGCGAGCTGGCCGATCACCATCGAGCCGATCGCCGGTTCAGGCGTGCCGAAGGTGGGCGAGCCGGAGCGGAGCGACATCGAAGACAGGAAGTTGCCGAAGATAACAGGCGCGCCCTTGCGTTCGAGCTGGGTCAGCGCGCAGCCGGCCAGCGTCTCGGCATAGCTCTGTGCGATGGCGCCAGCATTGGTGACCGGACCCATGGCGCCGCCGAGGATGAAGGGAACGATGACGGCGGCTTGGTTGGCGCGGGCATAGGCGCGCAACGCCTTCGTCATCGTGCCGTCCCAGACGAGCGGCGAATTGACGTTGACGTTGCCGAGGATGACGCAGTTCTTGTCGACGAAGTCCCGGCCGAACAGGATGCGGGCGAGGTCGATCGATTCCTCGGCGCGGTTCTCGGCGGTCACCGAACCCATGAAACAGCGGTCGGAATATTTGATATGGCTGTAGACCATGTCGAGATGGCGCTTGTTGACCGGCAGGTCCACCGGCTCGCAGATGGTGCCGCCGGAATGGTGCAGCCACGGGCTCGATTGCGCCAGCTTGATCAGGTTCTGGAAGTCCTCGATCGTGCCGTAGCGGCGGCCCTTGTCGAGGTCGGCGACGAAGGGCGAGCCGTAAGCCGGCGCGAACACGACGTTCTTGCCGCCGATCTCGACATTGTTGGCGGGGTTGCGGGCATATTGGGTGAAGGTCGAGGGTGCGCTGGCGACGACCTCGTTGAGCATGCCCGGTTCGAAGGTGACCTTGAGGCCATCGACTTTTGCGCCGGCGCGTTTCCAGTGGGCGATCGCCTCGGGATCATCGCGGAACTCGATGCCGATTTCGGCGAGAATGCGCTCGGCGGTCTTCTCGATGCGGACGAGGCCTTCCTCGCCCAGGATATCGTAAGGCGGGATGTTGCGCACGATGTAGGGCACGCCGGCGGGCTTGGCCGAGGGATCGCGGCGCTTGCCACGTTCGCGCCGGGGAGTTGTGTTGGTGACAGCTGCTTCGGCTTCGGCGACATCCATGCGACCAACTCCATTTCGAATGTTTCGAAACTAGCGCCGATTTCGCCATCTGTATCCTTCTAAAATTTCGACAGATGACATAAGTTCTCCTTATGCAAAGCTTCAAACGACTCCTGCCGTCCGCCTCCGCCCTCGTGGTCTTCGAAGCCGCCGGGAGATATGAGAATTTTTCCCGCGCGGCGGAGGAATTGTCGATGACACAGGCGGCGGTTTCTTATGCGGTGCGGACGCTGGAGGGACAACTCGGCGTGCCGCTGTTCTACCGCAGCCATCGCGCCGTGACGCTGACCGAGACGGGCGCGCGCTTCCATGCCGACGTTTCGGCGGGGCTGGCGCGCATCCAGAAATCAGCCGAACAGATCCGCGCCAAGGGCCGCGAGACCAATGTCACGCTTTCGGCTTCGACCGCTTTCGCCTCGATGTGGATGCTGCCGCGCATTCCGAAACTGCGCGAAGACCTGCCTGATATCGATCTTCGCATCCAGACCTCGGTGCGCGATCTCGAACTCGAGGAGGAGGGCATTCCGCTCGGCATAAGAGGCGGCGATCCGGCGGCGTGGCCGGATTATCACGCGGCTCTTCTGGCGCCTGAGGTGGTCAACGCCGTGGCCAGTCCCGCCTTTATCGAGAGCCACGGCATGCCCGGGAGCATCGAGGCGCTTGCACAACTGAGGCTTATCCATCTGGAAGAGCCGGTGCGCGCGGCCTGCGACTGGAAGGAATGGTTCGAGAGCGCGGGGTTGGAATACCGGCCGCAATCGCGACCGCTGACGATCAACGATTATGTGCTGGTGATCCAGGCGGCCCTGGCAGGGGAGGGCGTGGCGCTCGGCTGGCAGCACCTGATCGACCGGCAGGTGGCATCCGGGGCTCTGGTGCCGGTGAGCAGGCATGTGTTCGACACCGGAAGCGCCTTCCACGTCGTCTGGCCGCGCTCGCGGGAACTCAGCACGCCGGCAAGAAAGGTGCGCGACTGGCTTGTGGCGCAGGGCGGGCGGTGAGATCGAATATTTCGCTGTCGCGCTGTGCGTCGATTGTCATTATATTGCCCGAGTTCAGGCCGACCTGTTTTCTCAAGGTCAAGCATCCGGAGGCAGTCATGCATATCAGACAATGCGCGCTTGGCGTGGCGGCGGCCTTCGCCTTCATGTCTGCTGCTCATGCCGAGGATGCTATCGTTGCCAACGAGTTCGAGCAGCAGCAGGCCGTGAGCGCCTGTGACGCCTACGGAACCGGATTTATGAAACTGCCGGGGACCGACACCTGCGTCAAGGTCAGCGGAAAGGTCAGCTACGAGAAGCGTTTTTCGGGCTCGAACCGCAGCGGCGGCCAGGTCCAGATGAACTTCGAAACGCGCAGCGATTGGTCGCCGTCCGCGCCTTATGGCGCGCTTTCCATCGTGACCGGTCGCGATAAGGCGAACTGAGCCCCGCTTTGGGCGCAAGACGTCTGGCCGGGCGACAGCGCCGGATACACCAGACGATTCCTCTGATTCCAGCAATTATGACAGTCGCCAAGGGGTTGATTGTGACAGTGACATGACATCCATTGCGAAAATTATTAAAAAGATGGAGGTTCGCCGGTGAGCGACAAGATCAAGAAAATCTACGAGGCCTTGCTTGAAGGCGCCGAAAGCGGTCTGACCGACAAGGCGCTCTACAAGCACATCGTGGATGAATGCCCCAAGGCGACAAGCAAGAAAATCGTCAAGGCGTCCCTGCTCGCACTCAGCGACGATGAACTCAAGGATGCGCATATCCTGAAGGTCATCTATGACCTCGCGATCAAGCACAGGCTCGATCCCGGCTCCGCCGAGGATGTCGAGGAGCCGGCGGCCACGAAAATGCCCAAGCTCAAGAAGGGCAAGACTTCCAAGAAGGAAGATGCCGTGGTTGAAGCCGCGGTCTGAGCAGAAACACGGATTTGAAGTTTTACCGGCGACGCCGCGGCCAATCGCGTCGTCGCCGGACTTGCTTCGAACGATTCGTCAGAATCAGGCCTCCTCGTTCTCAGCGGCCTCGACGGGTTCATAATCGAGATATTTCTCGCTGAGATAGGCGAGTGTCTTTTCCGTATCGACCGGCCGGCCGTAGAAATAGCCCTGGCCCATGCCGCAGCCAAGCGCCTTGAGCTTGAGCGCCTCGGCGAAATCCTCGATGCCTTCAGCGACGACTTCGAGATTGAGGCCCTCGCACATGGTGATGATCGCCTTGACGATATGCTCGGACGCGCTGTCGGTGGTGATGCGCGAGACGAAGGCGCGGTCGATCTTGACCTTATCGAAGGCGAAATCGCGCAGCCGCGAGAGGCTGGACTGGCCGGTGCCGAAATCGTCGAGCGAAATGCGTATGCCGCTCGCGCGCAGTTCGGAGATGATCCTGTGGGCGGTATCCGGATCGGTCATCATCGCCGTTTCGGTGATCTCGAGCTCCAGCCGCGAAATATCCAGTCCCGTGCGATTGATGATGGAGACGATGTTCGGCGTGGTCGAGAGGTCGATCAACTGCGCGGAGGACAGGTTGAAGGAGAGGAAAAGTTCCTTTGGCCATGACAGGGCTGCCTCGGCGGCCTTGCGCAGCAGCGTTTCCGACAGTGCATCGATGAAGCCGCGTTCCTCGGCGAGTGGTACGAAAGTGCTGGGCGAGACGAAGCCAAGGTCCTTGTCGATCCAGCGCGCCAAGGCCTCGAAGCCGACGACCTGGTCGTTTGCCAGATTGACGATCGGCTGGAAATGGACATCGACCTCATTGGCGATGATGGCATTGCGCAACGCCTGTTCGAGCTGGGTGGCGCGCTTCATCTGCTCGGCGATCTCGGTCGAATAGACCGTGATCTGGCCACGCCCGCGGCGTTTGGAGCGATAGAGCGCAGTCTCGGCGCTCTTGATCAGGTCCTCGTAGCTTTCGCCGGCGAAGGGGTGGATGGCAAAACCGAACGATGCCGAGAGCCGCACATTACGATCACCGAGATCGTAGGGCGCGGAGAGCACTTCCTTGAGCATCATGCCAATTTTCTCGGCGCTGCGACGCTCGAAGATCAGCGGCAACAGGAAGGCGAATTCGTCGCCTTCGTAGCGGATGACGGTCGCACCATCCGGAATGCAAGCCTTCAGGCGGTGTGCGACCTGGCAGAGGATCTGGTCGCCAGCGGAAGGGCCGAAGAGATCGTTGATCGGCTTGAATCCGTCGAGATTGGCAATGCCGACGGTGAAGGGCGCGGGATCGGCGGCGCGTTCGGCGATCAACTGGCGGAGCTTGTCCTTGAGACGGTAGCGATTGCCGAGCCCGGTCAGCGGATCGGTATAGGCCATCGCCTGAAGCTCGTTCTGGCTCGCCGGTAACACTTCCGGAAATTGGCCCGTCATGTCCGATCTTTCTGGTTGCAATGGATTCCCCGATTAGGACAGTGATGTGAAAGCGTTAAGAATTGACTTTTGAAAGATGCGAATTTCGGCAAATCAGCCAGACCGGGCGCGCATGGTTGCATCCTCATGCTGCGGGCCTGACGCGTACGGCGGCAATTGCGGGATCGGCGAGGCGGTGCTGACGGATGACGAGATCGAGCGCATCCGGGCTGAGCGGCTTGGCGATACAATCCACCAGGCCGGCGGCCGTACACTTGCGGCGGTTCATTTCATCGTCGATCGGCATCAGGCCGATGATCGGCAATCCGGTATTCGATCGCGACAGGCTGCCCGCGAGTTCGTCGATATCCATATCCGGCAGCGTGAGGTCGGCGAGCACGAGCCGTGGCCTGCCCGCTGCGGCGGCCGCGATGGCGTCCCGACCCGAGGCAACGATGGCGAAGCGGACTTCGAGGCTTTCGAGGATCTGTTCGAGCGCCATGCGGTTGATGGGGTTATCCTCGACGGCGAGCACATCCAGACGATCATCGGGTTCGGGCACGATGCGCGGCGCCGAAGCGGCTTGTGTTTGGGTCGTCGATGGCACCGCGTCCTTATACACGCGCCCCGGATCTGGCTGCTCGCGGGCCTGGAGACTGCGGAGGATTTCGGAGAGCGCCGTGGCATCTTCCGAGCCGGCCGGTATCATCCGGAAATCGAGCCCGGCATTGGCCACGATATTGAAGGCCGAGGGAGCAAAGTCGCCGTCGATCAGCACGAAGTCAATCGCCACGCCGGCAGCGGCAGCGGCCGGGACGAAGGCGGCGAATTCCTGCTCGTCGCGGATGAGGCAGAGTTCCACGTCATGCGCAGCAAGGCCCAGCGTCAGGCCGTGGCCGACATAGTGGCCGCCGATGAGATAGAGAACCTTGCGGGACCCGGCCGGACGCTTGGCCTCTTCATGGGCAAGCGACGTGGGCGGGGTTGCGGCAGCGGGGACCGGCGAGGGCACTGGCCTTGCTTCTGGCGCTTCCGCGGGTGTGCTAAGCCCGACGGACCGCGCGAGGCTCACCGAGATGAAGTGATTGCCCGGACGACCGACGCGCCTGGCATGACGCTCGACGTCGACGCTGCTGCCGTCGCCGCGGTTGATGGTGACCTTGTCGGCCTGGGTCTCGCCGTTCGACAACAGCTGCCAGTCGGCCTGTTCCATGCGGCCTGCCAACTGGGCTTCGACGATATCCCAGCTATTGCGGCCCAGAATGCTCTCGGCGGGAAACTGCGCCAGTTCCGCGAATTGCTGGTTGACCGCCACGAAATGAAGATTGCGGTCCTTGACCGCCACGGCGATGGGCAGGGTATCGAGGATTTCCTCGGTAAGCTTGACGCGTTCCTGCTCGATGCGCAGCAGATTTTCCTTCTTTTTCTGCTCCGAGACATCCTGCATGACGACGAAGCCGAGACCCGAGGAGAAGCGGCGGCTGACGATGCGGACCCAGCGGTCGGGTCCCGCCTGCTCGATCGTGTCGACCCGTTCCTTCCAGGCGATCGCGGTGCGTTCGGCGATCCATTCGTCGCGCGTCCTGCCGCCCTGCTTGCCGGCCTGGCCGAAACGGCAGCCGGCATCGAACAGCGAACCGTAGAGGTCGCGTGCCCGGCTGCCCGGTTCGATCGCGGTCTGCCGGATCGGGTAGAAATGCAGAAGCCGGATGCTGGCGAACGTCACCTGGTCGAGCTTGTCGGTGACAAAGATCGCCGCTCCCAAAGCCTCGCAAAAGACTTCGAGCAGATTGCATTGCATGATGGCGTCGAATGACGCGGCATCGTCCATCTCGGGCTCCGCCCAGCGGTATCAGGGAAATGTCATGCTGGCGGCAAGCTGAAGCGGGAGAGCGGCGGATCCCGGGCGGCCAGCAGTTTGCCCGGGTCCACGAGGGGGCTCGAGCCCGTTCCCCGCCGTCATTTCAGTGGATGGCAGAATGTCACGGGACAGATTAATTCTGATTTAAATTTCGATCAATTCTCGGAAAAATAAGTATTATTTTTATCGAAACGCAAAAAACATGCGGGGGTTCATATCTGTTTTTTATCAAGCAGGCGGCTTTATTCGGCCGCTTCCTTGCGCGGCTTGATCAGCGGTTCGGGCTGCATCGGCGCACTGATCATCAATTCGCGACCGGCGGCAATGCCTTCGACTGCCTGAAGTTGCAGGCGGGCTTCGTCGCGCTTGCGGATATCGTCGGCGATCGCCATGGCGTCGACCTCGTCCATGCCGAGGCCCTCCAGTGTCTTGCGGCCGAAATAGAGGGCCGATTCGATGGTTTCGCGAATCTCGAATTCCACGCCCTTCTGCCTGAGATCCAGCGTGTGGACGCGGTCGTAGGAGCGGGCATAAATACGCGCTTCGGGATAGTTGGATTGCAGGAGGTCGACGATCTGGTCGGTGATCTCGCGCTTGTTGGTGCAGACGGCGATGATCTTGGCCTTCTCGATGCCGGCCGTGACAAGGACGTCCTTGCGGGTGCCATCGCCGAAATAGATGCGGAAGCCGAAGCGCGAGGCCTGGCGGATACGGTCGGCGGAATGATCGATGACGGTGACCGAGCGGCCGCCGGCGAGCAGGATCTGCGCGGCGATCTGGCCGAAGCGCGAAAAGCCGATCATGAAGACCTCGGCGCCTTCCGCACCTTCAAAATCCTCGTCGAGCTCCTCCGGCGCCTCGTCCCGGATCATGAATTTCGGCAGGATGGAGACGACGGGCGTCAGGGCCATGGTGAGTGTCACGATCGCCACCAGCAGCGACGCCGTGGTGCCGGAAAACACGCCTGCGGCCGCGGCCGTCGTGAACAGCACGAAACCGAACTCGCCGCCCTGGCCGAGCAGGAAGGCCTGCTGCAGCGCATCGCGCTTGCTGGAGCCCGCCACCCGGCAGAGCAGATAGATGATGCCGCTCTTCATCGCCATGACGACAGGCACGGCGATCAGGATCGTCAGCCAGTTCTCGGTCACGACCTCGAGCTGCAGCGACAGGCCGACGGCCATGAAGAACAGGCCGAGCAGGATGCCGCGGAAGGGCTCGATATCGGCCTGCAGTTCGTGGCGATAGGAGGATTCGGCGAGCATCAGGCCGGCGAGGAAGGCGCCCATCGCCATGGAGAAACCGGCGATTTCCATGATCGTAGCGGCACCCAGCACCACGAAGAGTGCCGCGGCGAGCATCGCTTCGCGGGCGCCGGTGCGGCCGATGATCTGGAACAGCGGCGTCAGGAGATATTTGCCGGCAAACAGCAAGCCCACGACCGCGCCGACCGAAATGCCCACGCCCTGCCAGCTGAAGCTGGTCGCCTGCTCCGCACCCGGTGCGAGAAAGGCGGTCAAGGCCAGCAGCGGCACGATGGCGAGATCCTGGAACAGCAGGATCGAGAAGGCGCGCTGTCCATAGGCCGTATTCATGTCGGCGCGGTCTTCGAGGATCTGGATCGCGAAGGCGGTTGATGACAGCGCCAGGCCGAAGCCGGCAACGATCGATCCCTGCCAGGTGAGCAGCCCGGAATAATAGGCCAGTGACGACAGCAGCGCGCCGGTCAGCACGACCTGCGCGGTGCCGAGGCCGAAAATATCCCGGCGCATCTGCCAGAGCCGCGATGGCTTGAGTTCGAGGCCGATGATGAACAGCAGGAACACCACGCCGAGTTCCGCCACCGAGAGGATTTCCTCGCCGTCCGCGATCAGCCGTCCGATCGGGCCGATGACGATCCCCGCCGCCAGATAGCCGAGAACGGTGCCGAGCCCGAGTCGCTTGAAAAGGGGGGCTGCGATGACGGCGCCGCCAAGCAGCAGGATCGCCTCGTTGAAAAGCGCGTGTGGTGAAGACATGCAGAGTTCCGGCTCTTAAATTCGGGGATCGGGCATTCAATCAATAACTAGTGCGACCCTTGATGATTTTGCAAGCGCACAATAAATGAGAGGCAACAGAAAGGCCTGTCATGCAACAGCCCATTGATTCCCATAATCTCCTCACCCGCGCCGAAGAACTCGTCGATCTCGCCAGAAAGGCGGGCGCCACCGATGCCGATGCCGTGATCGTACGATCCCGATCGCGGTCCGTCTCGGTGCGACTCGGCAAGGTCGAAGGCGTGGATGCCTCCGAAAGCGACGATTTCTCGCTCCGGGTCTTCGTAGGCAGCCGAGTCGCGAGCGTCTCGGCCAATCCGGGCTTCGATGCCCAGACGCTGGTCGAGCGCGCGGTGGCGATGGCCAAGGCCTCGCCCGAGGATCCCTTCGCCTGCCTTGCCGATGACGCGGACCTGTCGAAGGATCATCCCGATCTCGGCATGCTCGATCTGACGGAGGTGTCGTCCGCCGAGCTGACCGATGCGGCGCTTGAAGCCGAAGCGGCGGCACTGGCCGTGCCGGGCATCACGAATTCCGCGGGTTCGGGTGCTTCCACCTCGATGGGCGGACTGGTGCTGGTCACGTCGCGGGGTTTCTCCGGCTCCTACATGGCGACGCGTTTCGGCCGTGGCGTTTCGGTGATCGCCGGTGAGGGCACGGCGATGGAACGCGACCATGAAGGCGATTCCCGCGTGCGCTATGTCGATCTCGACGCGGCGGCGGAACTCGGCCGCAGGGCAGCCGAACGCGCGGTCAAGAAGCTCAATCCGCGCAAGGCCGATACCGGTACGGGCCTCACCGTAATCTACGATCCCCGCGTGGCGCGCGGACTGGTGTCGCATATCGCGTCGGCGATCAATGGCGCGGCTATCGTGCGCAAGACTTCCTTCCTGATGGACATGATGGGCAAGCAGATCCTGCGCAAGGGCCTCACCATCACCGACGATCCGAAGATCTTCCGTGGTAGCGCCTCGCGTCCCTTCGATGGCGAGGGTGTCTCGGGCGAAAAGCTGCTGATGGTCGAGGACGGCGTGCTGCAGACTTGGTTCCTGGCGACGTCACAGGCACGCGAACTGGGCCTCAAGACCAATGGCCGTGGTGCGCGCGGCGGCACCAGCGTCTCGCCCTCGTCCAGCAACATGGCGCTGGAGCCGGGCGACATTTCGCCTGAGGACATGCTCAAGTCGGTGAAATCCGGCTTCTACGTGATGGAGATGATCGGCCACGGCGCCAATCTGGTTACCGGCGAATATTCGCGCGGGGCCGCCGGCTTCTGGATCGAGAATGGCGAACTCACCTATCCCGTCTCCGAAGTCACCATCGCCGGCAACATGAAGGACATGTTCCTGTCGATGACCCCCGCCAACGACATCGACCGAACCTATTCGACGGCGTCCCCGACAGTCATGATCGAGAACATGACGCTTGCCGGCCGATGACTGACAAGCGACAACACCCAACCGCGCGAACCGATCTCGATCTTCTCGTCGAGGCCGCGATCGCGGCTGGGCGAGAGGCACTGAAATTCTTCCGCAACGATGTGAAAATCTGGTGGAAGAACGAGGGTTCATCGCCCGTGACCGCCGCCGACCACGCGGCCAACGACATCCTGCACGCCATGCTGCGCGATGCGCGGCCGGACTACGGCTGGCTGTCGGAAGAAACCGACGACGACCCGGTGCGGCTGGCCCAGTCCCATGTCTTCATCATCGATCCCATCGACGGCACGCGCGCCTTCATGAACGGGTTGGATACATGGTGCGTCAGCGCCGCCGTGACAGAAAACGGCAAGCCGGTTGCCGGCGTGCTCTACGCGCCGTCGCTCGATGAACTCTATATTGCGGATGCGGATGGACGGGTCGAGAAGAACGGCGTGGCACTCAGCATCGCGCCCCGATCCGGGCCGGTACGGGTAAGTGCCGCCGATGACATGATCAAGCGCTTCACCCAGCCCTTCGGCGATATCGAACGCATCTCGAAAATCCCCTCGCTCGCCTATCGCCTGGCCATGGTGGCCGATGGCAGGCTCGACGCGACGATCGTCAAGCCCAATGCGCATGACTGGGATCTTGCCGCCGCCGACCTGATCCTCACCAATGCCGGCGGTAGTGTGTGCGATGTCCACGGTGAGCCGCTGGTCTACAATTCGCCGACGGCGCGGCATGGGATATTGTTTGCCGCGCGCGAGGATTTGCTGGGGGTCATGCTGGCGGGGGTCTAACCGACTTCCAGCCAGATCAGAGCAGGAGCGCCAAGAGGGCGTCCGGTGAAGCTGCTGGGGCCTACGCGGTTGCGTCATCCTGACGTGGCTCCGCAAGCCGCAATGCCGCATCCGCCCCTGCCGCCAGCATCCGAGCCGATAATTCATTCCCCTCCAGGATGCGGGCAAACTGAAGCGTGCCGATCAGGGTGGCGCATATCGCCATCGCCGTGTCCTCCGGATTTCCCTTTTGCGGCGGAAGGGCCGATGCCAGTTGGCGGATGAGCGTCAGGAAACGCTCTGTATAGACCTGGCGCGCTTCGGCCGGCTGGCGCGCGAGTTCCGGCAGGAGGGCTGCAAACGAGCAGCCATGTGCCGGGTCGTCCCGATGTTCCGGCGACAGATAAATTCCGACAGCCGCCGCCAACCCGCCGGCGGCAATCGCTTCTTCCACCAGTTTCGACAGATCCTCCAGCGCTGCCGCCACGGTTTCCCGCACCAGCTCCGCCTTGGAGTCGAAATGGGCGTAGAAGGCGCCGTTTGTCATGCCGGCATCGCTCATGACGCTGGCCAAACCCGACGCGGCAATGCCGTCGCAGCGAAAACGCTCGCTTGCGACTTTCATGATTTGGCGACGCGAGGCGTCCTTCCGACCTTTTTCGTAGCGCATGATTCGTTTTAGGGCTTTTCAGATTGAATTACGAGTGTTATATAATATTATGATCATAATTTAAATAGCGACGATCGGATGATCGCGAATTGGAGAACTGAATGAATATGCATGCGCAACGAACCGCTGTTGTGACGGGCGCCTCTTCGGGCATCGGCCGCGCCAGCGCCGCGGCTTTGGTACGAGCAGGGTTCACCGTCTTCGGGACGAGCCGCCGGGCGAGTAGCAACGATCCGGACGGTGTATCGATGCTGATTTGCGATGTCACCGATGAAGCCTCGGTCAATTCCCTTATCGAAACCGTGCTGGCGAAGACCGGCCGGATCGACATTCTCGTCAACAATGCCGGCCTCGGCCTCGTTGGCGGGGCCGAAGAATCCTCGGTGAGGCAAGCCCAGGTCATGTTCGACGTCAACGTGTTTGGCGTTATCCGGATGACGAACGCCGTGCTTCCGCATATGCGGAAGCAGCGAAGCGGCCGGATCATCAACATCAGTTCCGTCCTGGGGTTTATTCCCGCCCCCTTCTCGGCGCTCTACGCATCCACGAAGCACGCGCTGGAGGGTTACACGGAGTCCCTGGACCACGAATTGCGCGCACATGCCACCCGCGCCATCCTCATCGAACCGGCCTATACCAGGACAGCTTTCGACCAGAATGCCGTGTCGCCGGACCGGCCGATGGCCGCATATGAAGTGGCACGCCGGAATGCGACCGCCGTGATCGAGCAGGCGATGAAGACCGCGGACGATCCTCAGGCTGTGGCGGACATGGTTGTAAAGGCGGCGACCGCGCCCGTGCCAAAAAAGCGCTACACGGTTGGCAAGCTGGCCTCGCAGTTGAGCCTGTTGAGGCGCTTTGTCCCGGCCTCCGCCTTCGACAAGAGCCTGCGCAAGCAACTGGGTCTTGATCGGGTGTGATGACCATGCGCGTGACCCTCAGAAAAATCCCTATGAAAACAACGGCCCTTTGCGCGTTGGCGTTGCTTGTCGCCGGCTGTGCCAGACAACCCGACCAGATCGCGGCCAGTCCGGTTGCAGCGGATCGCTACCTGCAAATGTCCTGCGCCGAACTGCTCGCGAGCCAGGCCGGCAGGAAGCTCGAACAGGCACGATTGGAGGACGCCCAGCACAAGGTCGCCGAGCACGACAAGGCCGCCATGAGCGTCATTCATGTCCCCGTCGCGTCGATGACCGGCCAGGACAGGGAAGACGAGGTTGCGCGCGGCAAGGGCGAGCTTGCGGCGATCGATGCGACAATCCAGTCCAAGGGCTGCGCGTGACACATTCATCGCCATCCAGGTCGAGCCCGGTGGCGGCTGATTCAAACAATCAACAACCAAACTCCCGGAGATAGATAATGCTGAATTTCAAACATGCCGGCGTGCTTGCGATCACTCTGGCCGCGGTAGCCATGTCTTCCGCGGCGCGGGCGGACAACGCTTCGCCGGTCGGCGTGTGGAAGAACATCGACGACGTCAGCGGCAAGTCGAGGGCACTCATTCGCATCACCGAAACCAACGGAACCCTGCGGGGTACGGTTGTAAAGGTCTTCCCCGGCCCCGATGAAGACCAGAATCCGAAATGCGGAAAGTGCGAAGGCGCGCTCAAGGATGCGCCGATCGTCGGCCTGCGGATTCTATCCGGACTGAAGAAGGACGGCGCCGAATATACCGGCGGCGAAATCCTCGACCCTGAAAACGGCGAGATCTACAGCAGCAATGTCCATCTGATCGACGGTGGCAGGAAACTCAGCGTGCGCGGCTATATCGGCGTATCGTTGCTGGGCCGTTCACAGACCTGGATACGGCAGTAACAGGATGGCTGATGATCTACGAAGACGGGGGGGCATGGCGGGATATTCCAGTATCATGCCGATTTCGTACCCCCGGGGCTTTGTCCTTCCTTGGCGCTTGACGCCGTTACCAACTTGAGACCGGAGAAACCATGAAGGCGTTCGTTGTAGAAAAGTACAAGAAGAAGGGAGCGTTGAGCCTGACCAACCTGCCGGAGCCGGAAGTTCGGGACAGTGACGTCCTGGTCAAGGTTCACGCCACGGCGGTGAACCTCCTGGACTCCAAGGTCCGGGACGGAGAGTTCAAACTCATTCTTCCCTATCGTCCGCCTTTCGTCCTGGGTCACGACGTTGCGGGAACGGTCGTCAGGACCGGATCCAAGGTTACCAGATTCAAGGCAGGCGACGAAGTCTATGCCCGGCCCCGCGATCACCGGATCGGTACATTCGCCGAATTCATTGCCATGAATGAAGCACACGTCGCGCTGAAGCCCAAGAACCTCACCATGGTGGAAGCGGCATCCATCCCACTGGTGGGGCTGACCGCGTGGCAGGCGCTGGTCGAAGTGGCCAAGGTGAAACCCGGCCAGAAAGTCTTCATCCAGGCGGGCTCGGGGGGCGTCGGGACTTTTGCCATCCAACTCGCCAAGCATCTCGGCGCGACGGTTGCAACGACGACGAGCGCCAGAAATGCCGAACTGGTCAAGAGCCTCGGCGCCGATGTTGTCATCGACTACAAGACGCAGGATTTCGAGAAGGTCCTTTCAGGTTACGATCTCGTGCTGAACAGCCAGGATCCGAAGACCCTCGACAAATCTCTGGGCGTGCTCAAACCGGGCGGCTGGCTCATTTCCATTTCCGGTCCGCCTGATCCGGCTTTCGCCAAGAAACTTGGCCTCAACCTGGTCCTGAAACTGGTCCTGCGCCTGCTGAGCCGTGCCGTGCGAAAAAAGGCCAAGGCTCTCGGAATAAACTACTCGTTCCTGTTCATGCGCGCCGAGGGGCAGCAATTGGGTGAGATCACCTCGCTGATCGAGTCCGGCGTGATCAGGCCGGTGGTCGACAAGGTCTTTCCATTCGAGCAGACCGGAGATGCCTTGGCCTACGTCGAGACCGGCCGGGCGAAGGGCAAGGTCGTCATCACGCTTTAGACGCCGGCGTAACGTCGCATGCAGAACGACTGTGAGCTTTCGCGATACCAGTCCGTGCGAACAGGCTCGTGCGCCCGGTGCATCACGGCTTTCAATGTATTGATGTCAGTCATCATTAAAACATTGACAGCTTTAATGATGATTGACATGATAATGATCATCCCTAACGCCTGACGCTGGACGTGACCAAGAAACTCACTTCGAACCATATGCATTGGGCCGCCTGACACTCGCCAATCGCTTTCCACCAATTTCCAAGGAGACGCCATGATGGCCTACCCGCCACGCGCCGGCATGTGGTTGCTCGCGCTATCTGCAATGCTGCTTTCAGCCTGCGCCACGGCCGACAAGCCATCTAAGACAGAAAATGCAACCACCACCATCGCGACGGTCCAGAGCCTGACATGGGCAAACGTACCGACGCAGACCATCTCCGCAGGGGGCATAGACTTCGCGTACCGCGAATTCGGAACGAACAAAGGCGGCACGCCGGTGATCTTTCTCAACCACTTGGCGGCCGTTCTGGATAATTGGGATCCTCGAATCGTGGACGGCATTGCCGCAAAGCATCATGTGGTCGCTTTCGACAACCGCGGCGTCGGCGCATCCACCGGCACGCCCGCCAAGACTATCGAGCAGATGGCGGACGATGCCATCATGTTTATCAAGGCAAAAGGATTCAAGCAGGTCGATCTCTTCGGCTTCTCGATGGGCGGGATGATCGCTCAGGAGATTGTGCTGAAGGAACCTCATCTCGTGCGAAAGCTGATCCTGGCGGGTACCGGACCTGCAGGCGGACTGGGTATCAGTACGGTGGCGGGCGTGGCGAACTACGACTTGTTGCGGGCGACGCTTACCGGCCAGGACCCGAAGCAATTTCTCTTTTTTACGCGCACACCGAACGGCGTTGCAGCGGGCAAGGCCTTCCTGCAACGTCTGCAGGAGCGCACCGACGACCGCGACAAGAAGATCGCCGTAGGTGCCTATCTGGCGCAGCTTCAAGCGTTACGTGCCTGGGGCGAGAAGCACCCAGCCGACCTGTCGTTGATCAAACAGCCCTCTTTCGTGGTCAATGGTGACGACGACCGCATGGTCCCGACCATCAATACGTATGATCTCGCCAAGCGCCTTCCGAACAGCGAATTGATCGTTTACCCCGATGCCGGGCACGGGGGGATCTTTCAGTACCACAAGGACTTCGTGCCGAAGGCGCTTGCATTCCTGGCGAAGTGACGCTGGCCCGGCCGGAAGCAGCAATCCAAGGACGTCGCAATGACTGACGTCCAACCCATACGCCATCACGGGCAAGGTTTCATCCAGGTCCATAACGTGACCGTCGCGAGGTTCAGGCCTCTACCGGGGCCTGAACCTCGCGACGATGGGAGCCGATGAAATCATGCGGCGGATTGCTCCCGGAGGCGTCTGGAGGCTTGTCCGGCAATTCGCCCGTGCTGGTGCAGGACGAGCGCGACCGCACCCATCACCGTGTCGTCGTTGGCGAGGAATTTGCCGATGACGAAGCGCGGCCGCGGATGTTGCCCGCTATCGGGCGGCGGCAGCGTGTGGCGTTCGAAGCTGGATTTCAGCCGCTCGACGAAGGCGTCGCCGACGGTTGCCAATTTGCCCGCGATGATAAACAGCGGCGGGTTGAGGATGGTAGCGGTAATGCCCATGCCCCATCCTGCCTTCTCGGCGGCATCCTCGATCAGCCGGCGGTAGCCGAGACGGCCCTCGCGGGCGCGTTCGATGAACTGGTCGATGGTCACGGGCTGGCCGCTGAATTCCTCTGCATGCTTCATCAAATGGTAGCTGCCGACAAAGGTCTGCAGACAGCCGCGGTTGCCGCAGCGGCAGAGATCGCCGTCAGGTTCCAGCACGATATGGCCGAATTCCGCGGCGCTGCCGTTGAAACCGCGTTGTACCGCACCATCGCGAACGATCGCACCGCCGACGCCGAGGTCGAACTTGTAAAGCACGAAGTCCTTTTCGCCGATCGCCGCGCCCCAGGTCATTTCCGCCAGCGCGCCGCAATGGCTTTCGTTCTCGGCATGCAGCGGACAATCGATACGGGTCGAGAAGATCTCCGCGAGATCGACGCCGCCCCAGGTAGGCAGCACGTCGCCGTTCATCACCTTGCCGTCATAGCTCAGTGGCGCCGAGATCGCGAGACCGACACCGAGCAGATCGGGGATCGAAAGGCTGAGGGAAGCGCATTGGGTCGTCAGCGTATCCCGGATCTGGTCCGCCGCTTCCTCGGGCGTGTAGTCGCGGTGGATCGGCAGCCAGACGTCGGATAGAACGGCATGGGTGAGATCGCAGATGACGATGCGGATTTCGCCGAGGCCCAGCAACACGCCGGCGCAGCGGCCCGATGCGGGGTTGAGCGACAGCAGTTGCGATGGGCGGCCGAAGCCGGTGGATTTCGCTTCGACGTCGATGACTATCTCGGCATCGCGAAGCTCGCTCAACAGGGTCGAAACCGTCGATCGTCCGATGCCCGTCGACTTGACGAGCTGGCCGGCCGTAGCCGCGCCCAAGGCCGCCATCGCCCGCACGAGACGTCCGGCGGGCGATTCCTGATCGAGAAAGAGATCCTTGATGTTTTGCATGCGGCTTGCCTCTGGTCCCGTTCTTTCTTGCCTGAACCCAAAGCGCTGTCAACTTTTTTCCAAAACGCAAATATCGTCGCATTAACAGCGATAAATTATTCGAAACATAACATATGTTGGTTGGAATGTCCTCGATATATCGCATATTATTTTCTGAAATGAAAAAAGTCGTTGACGGATGGTTTCGACTTTGGTTGATTGCCCGCAGCGGAGAGGACCGCTTGAGGGAGGTATTCATGACAATTCGGAAACTGGTTTCCGCCACGCTATCCGCGCTGGCGATGTCCGCGGCAATCGCGGCGACACCCGCCGCCGCTGGTGAAGTGAAGATCTGGACGCTCACATTCGACAACAATTCCGCGAATGTGGCTTGGGACAAGATCATCAAGGAATTCGAGACAGCCAATCCGGGGATCACCATCTCGCGGGAAGGCAGGTCGGTTGATGAACACAAGGCGGCGCTGCGTGTCGCGGCGCAGTCGAGCGAAGGCCCGGATATTTATTTCATGTGGGCGGGCCTCGGTCTCGGCGGCGAGTTCGTCAAGGCGGGCCTCTCCAAGCCGCTGGATGACTATTACAAGCAATATGGCTGGGATGACCGGCTCGTTGGCACCGCCGCGAGCTTCTCCAAGATCTATCCGGGCGGCCGCCATGGCGTTCCTTATACGTTCCATGGCGAGGCGCTCTATTACAACAAGGCGCTCTTCGAGAAGGCTGGTATCAGCGAGCTTCCCAAGGACTACGATCAGCTGAAGGCCACCGCCGCCAAGCTGAAGGAGGCCGGCATCCCGGCGATGACCTTCGGTGGTACGGTCAACTGGCATGTGATGCGCCTGATGGACGTGATCCTCGAAGCAAAGTGCGGTGCCGACAAGCACGATCAACTGATGGACATGAAACTCGACTGGTCGAGCGAGCCCTGTGCGACGGCGAGCTTCGTCGAGCTGAACGAGTGGTCGCAGAACTATATCCTGAAGCCCTTCATGGGCATCGATCAGGGGCAGAGCTTCAACCTCTTCCTCGCCGGCCGCGCCGCGATGATGCTGGAAGGCGACTGGCTGGTCGGGCAGCTTCGTGACGCGGGCAAGATCGCAGACTACGATATATTCCCGTTCCCGACGGGGACCGACAGGCTCTATGGCTTCGCCGAATATCTCTATGTGTCGTCCAAGAGCAGCCAGGCCGATGATGCCGCAAAATTCCTGGATTTCATGCTGTCTGACAAGGCGCAGCAGGACAATCTCGGCGCCTTCGGCTCGATTTCGATCAATGCCAATGTCAAATATGACAAGGTCGATCCGCTGGACCAGAAATGGATGGACATCTTCGCCAAGTATACGAAGATCTTCATGAACGGCGACCAGGCCTTCCCGCTCGATGTGACCACGGAATATTTCCGCGTCATCAACGAAGTCGCATCGGGCAATATCAAGCCCGAGGACGCCGGCAAAGCCATGCAGACCTTCATCGCCAATCGAGGCTAACCTCCCAAGGCGGGTCCCCGGCTCAGCCGGGGGCCTCAATGACTTCGGTGATCCCATGTCCAAGAAACAGCCGCCCTTGCGGGCCGGCATGGAGGGCTATTTCCTCCTCGCACCCGCGCTGATCGTCTATCTCCTGTTCGCAGTCTACCCGATGATCGACGTGATCCGCATGTCCTTCTCGTCGTGGAACGGGCTCAGCCCGGAAGCGAGATTCGTCGGGCTCGGAAATTATCGGGCGATCCTGACCCAGGACCCGGTCTTCTGGGGCGCGCTCTGGAACACGATCTGGTGGACGGCGCTCGCGGTTGTCATCCCCAATCTGGTCAGCTTCGGCCTGGCATTGGCGCTCAACCAGAACCTTCCCGGGCGTTCGAGCCTGCGGGTGGTGTTCTATCTCCCCGTCATCATCGCTTCGATCGCGGTCGCCACGATCTGGAAATGGATGTACGATCCGTTCTTCGGCCTGTTCAATGGCCTCCTGATGGGCTGGGGGCTCGACGGCCTTATCGTCGACTGGCTCGGGGACAGGAAATTCGCGCTCTGGTCTGTCTTCGTCGCCCATGTCTGGCAGGCGGTCGGCTTCTCGATGGTGCTGTTTCTCGCCGGCCTGCAGAGTGTATCGATCACGCTGATCGAGGCCGCCCGTATCGACGGCGCCGGGCGATGGGGCGTGTTCCGCTATGTGACGCTGCCGGCGCTCGGGCCGACCATCACCATCGTCTTCGTGCTGTCGCTGATCAATTCGCTCAAGGCCTTCGACATCGTCTACGGCATGACCGGCGGTGGCCCGGCGCAGTCGACGCAGATGCTGGCCATGTGGGCCTATACGCAATCGATGCAGCTCGGCGTTTTCGGCCGCGGTGCGGCGGTGTCCGTAGTGCTGCTGCTGATCACGCTGGTGATCGTCATTCCCTACATGCGCTGGATGTTCCGCCGCGAGGAGATGGGCAAATGAAGATATTCGCCCAGGCCTTCCGTCCGATCGGTTCCAACAAGGTCGACCCCGTGCTCGTCGCGCTCTGGATCTCGCTGATCCTGATCGCGATCATCTGGATCGCGCCCTTTGTCTTCATAGTCTTCACCTCGCTGAAGTCGACGGCCGAGGTGATGAGTTCGAGCGCCTTCAGCCTGCCGGAAGAATTCGCCTTCACGAATTTTACCTCCGCCTGGCAGCGCGGCAATTTCTCGACCACGGCCTTCAACGGCATCGTCATCACTGTCGTCAAGGTGCCGCTCGGCCTCTTCATCTCCGCCATGGCGGCCTATGCGCTGGCCAAGGTGCCGATGCGGATGAACAAGGCGCTGTTCGCGCTCTTCGTTTTCGGCACGATGCTGCCCTTCCAGGTGATGCTCGCGCCGATCTTCCGGCAGGTGAATGCCTTCGGGCTGATCAACACCTATCCCGGCATCATCCTGCCCTATCTCGCCTTCGGCATCCCCTACCAGGTCTTCATTCTTTACGGCTTCTTCGCCGCCGTGCCGAAGGAACTGTCGGAAGCCGCCCGCATCGACGGCGCCTCGCATTTCACCGTCTTCCGCCGCATCTTCCTGCCGGTGTCGCTGCCGGTGCTCTCGGCGCTCTTGATCCTCGATTTCGTCGCCACCTGGAACGAGTTCGCCATGGCGCTCGTCATCCTGCAGGACCCCGACATGTGGACCCTGCCGCTCGGGCTGATGAACTTCCAGGGCCAGTTTTCGCGCAACTACGGCGAGCTCAATGCCGCCATCATCATGACCGTGCTCCCGGCGGCCATCGTCTATCTCATGTTCCAACGCTATTTCGTCTCCGGTCTCACCACCGGGGCGGTCAAGGAATGACAATGACTCATCTCTACGACATCTGCGAAGTTCGCTTCAAAGGTCCATCCGACGGCAATCCCCATCTCGACGTCAGGTTTCATGCGCGTTTCCAGATGGGCAATCGCTCCGTCCGCGTCACGGGTTTTCATGATGGCGGCGATGATTATGCGATCCGCTTTATGCCCGATACCGTCGGCGAGTGGAGCTTCACCACATCCTCGAACGCCGAGGAACTCGATGGCAGGACCGGCAAGCTGACCGCGACCCCGGCGAGGGCAGGGGTGCATGGCCCCGTGCGCGTGCGCAACCGCTTCCACTTCGCCCATGACGACGGCATGCCTTACTATCCCTTCGGCACAACCTGCTATGCTTGGACCCACCAGCCGCTCGAGATGCAGGAAGAGACGCTGGAGAGCCTGAAGAAGAGCGGGTTCAACAAGATCCGCATGGCCGTGTTCCCGAAGGACTATCCCTTCAACACCAATGAACCGCTGCAGCCGATCTTCATGGAAAGGGACGGCGGCATCGATTTCGATCGCCCCAATCCGGAAGCCTTCCGTCATCTCGAAAAGCAGATCGCTCGCCTGGGCGACCTCGGCATCGAGGCGGATCTCATCCTGTTCCACCCCTATGACCGCTGGGGCTATGCGACGATGACCGAGGCGCAGAACCTGCGCTACGTCGAATATGCCGCCGCCCGCCTCTCCGCCTTCCGGAATGTCTGGTGGGCGCTCGCCAACGAATATGACTTCCTGCTCGACACGATTCCCGTCAAGACCTGGGATCGCCTCTGCCATATCCTCGAAGAAAATGATCCCGCCCAGCATCTCCGGTCGATCCACAATGGCGACCAGAACATGAATTTCGACCATCGCAAGCCGTGGATCACCCATGTCTGCATACAGAACTGGGACGTGAAGCGCACGCCGGAATGGCGCGCAGCCTTTGGCAAGCCGGTCATCAACGACGAGCCGGAATATGAAGGCAACATCATCTACAACTGGGGCAATATCACCGCCGAGGAGCTGGTGCACCGGTTCTGGATCACGCTTACGCGCGGCGGTTATGCCGGCCATGGCGAGACCTATGCAGACCCTGACGACCTGATCTGGTGGGCCAAGGGCGGCAAGCTGCATGGCGAGAGCTGGAAGCGGATCAAATTTCTGCTCGAGCTGATGCAGGAGGACGGCCTTCAGGGTCTGGAGCCGATCGGCATGAACGATGAGTGGCCCTGGAGCCGCATATCCGGCGCGCGCGATCTCGGCGGCAAGGTGAGCTTCATCTATTTCGGCGAGCACCAGCCGACTGAGTGGACCACCGGCCTGCCGACGGAAGACGGATCCTACGAGGTCGACCTCATCGATATCTGGAACATGACAGTGACCCCTGCCAAGCGGATCGAGGCCTTCGTGCCCCATCCGCAGCGGCACGGCAGCGTCATCAGGGGCGGCAAGGCCGATGCCGCTTTCGGCGTCGAACTGCCTGGCAAGCCCTATCTCGCACTGCGCGTGCGCAAACTCGACTGAGGTAACATCATGGCGTCCGTCGAAATCTCCAATGTCAAGAAGTCCTACGGTTCCGTCGCCGTGATGCATGGCGTCGATGTGCCGATCGCGGATGGCGAATTCGTTGTCCTTGTCGGCCCTTCGGGCTGTGGGAAATCCACTCTGCTCAGGATGATCGCGGGGCTGGAGACCGTGACGTCAGGTGACATCGCCATCGATGGCCGGCGGGTCAACGATCTGGAACCCAAGGATCGCGACATCGCCATGGTGTTCCAGAACTATGCGCTCTATCCGCAGATGACGGTGGCGCAGAACATGGGATTCTCGCTGGAACTCGCCGGTCGTAACAAGGCCGAAATCAAGGCGGAGGTCGGGAAGGCGGCGGAAATCCTCTCGCTGACGCCGCTGCTCGAGCGCAAGCCCGCCCAGCTCTCCGGCGGCCAGCGCCAGCGTGTTGCCATGGGCCGCGCCATCGTGCGCCATCCCAAGGTCTTCCTGTTCGACGAGCCGCTGTCGAACCTCGATGCCAAGCTGCGGGTGAAGATGCGGGCAGAGATCAAGGCGCTGCACCAGCGGCTGAAATCGACCATCGTCTATGTCACGCACGACCAGATCGAGGCGATGACCATGGCCGACAAGATCGTGGTGATGAATGCCGGCCGCGTCGAGCAGATCGGTACGCCGCTGGAACTCTATGACCGCCCGGCCAATCTCTTCGTCGCCACCTTCATGGGCAGCCCGGCGATGAACATCCTGCCGGCGAGGGCCATCGATGGCGGCATCCTGGTTGCGGGCATTGCGACCGTGGCCGGCAGGGCGGCCATCGCGCCAGGAGCCGATATCTCCTATGGCATTCGGCCCGATGATATCGCGATCGGTGGCGACGGCGCCGTGCCGGCGGAAGTGCTGGTGGTCGAGCCGACCGGCTCGGAGACGCATGTCACGGCGCGGCTCGCAGGACATGAACTCACCATCGTTTCGAAGGACCGTCTGGATATCCAGCCGGGCCGGCAGCTCATGGTGGGCCTGGCCACCGAACGCGCGCATATCTTCGACGGAGCGAGCGGCACGCGGATCTGAGTTTCACAGTAGAGCGGTGTCGGCGGTTCCATTTCAATGCAAGCGGCTCTAAATTCCGCCTCCCTCGCCGAGCGAGCTGAAATGCCGGATCATACGTTCGGCATCTGGTGCGATGCCGGTAAAAAGTTCGAAGGCGCCGACGGCCTGGTAGACCGCCATGCCGCCGCCATTGACGACGCGACAGCCCAATTGCGAGGCTTCCGTAAGGAGCCGTGTTTCGAGCGGAAAATAGACGATTTCCGCGACCCATTGGCTGGGTCGGAGCAGATTGACATCAAGCGGTATGCCGGGATGGGCGGCCATGCCGGTCGGCGTCGCGTGGACCAGCCCGTCCGCCGATTTCAGCGCCGCACCGACATCGGCAACGGGCAAGAATGCGCAGTCCGGATGCCTGCTCTCCAGCTGCGATATCAGGGCATCGGCGCGCTTCATGTCGAGATCGAAAACATGGACCTCGCTTGCGCCCATCGTTGCCAGGGCATGCGCCACCGCGACGCCCGCGCCACCGGCGCCGATGAGAACCGTGCGTTCGACCGTCGCGTCCGGCAGGCCGCGCCGAAATCCCTTGGAGAAGCCCCACCAGTCGGTGTTGTGGCCGGTGCGCCGCCCATTGGCGAAGGTGATCGTGTTGATTGAGCCGAGGGCGGCGCTGTCCTGGGAGAGTTCATCGACGAACTGGGTCGCCGCCTGCTTGCAAGGGTGGGTGATGTTGAGGCCGGCAAAATCTTCGCGCTCCGCCTCGTCCATCAGCCGGGGCAGGGCATCCACGCCGAGACCAAGGACCGAGAGATCGATCAGGTCGTACCGATAGTCGATCCCACGCATGTGCCCTTCATGGACATGCATGGCGGGAGTGCGCGAAGCGCCGATACCGCTACCGATCAGGCCCACATGGATGGGCCGTGTAACTGTCTCCGACACTGAAATGGCACTCCACCCCGAAATTCGCTGCCGCGGAACCCGTCGACATCCTCGATCCGAAAAATGTACGAACTGGTTAGTAAAGTCAATAATACAAAAGTGGAGACGTCCGGACTCAGCAGCGGCGAGCTGAAATCAGGTCAGTTTGAAGACTTCAGATAGGCGAGGATCATGTCGGAAATGATCAGCCTGTGGCGCGCCTTTAGCGTGCCTTCCATCAGGTCGCGGCTGAAGATGGCGCCGAACGTGTGGCGGTTCGAGACGCGGAAAAAGCACAGCGCCGAGATCATCTGGTGCAGGTCCACCGGATCGATGCGCCGTCGGAAGGCGCCATCACGGTAGCCGCGTTCGAGGATCGCGGACAGGATCGCGATGATGCCAGAATTGGCCTTCTGCAGCACGTCGGTGTTCTTCAGGTGCTCGGCGCGATGGATGTTCTCGATGCTCACGAGCTGGATGAAATCGGGATTGGCGTCGTCATGGTCGAAGGTCGATCCAACAAGCGTCCGCATCGCATCCTCGGGCGAGAGGTCCTCCAGCTTGAGCCGCGTCTCGAGCGAGCGGATCTTCTGGTAGGCGCGCTCGAGAACCGCGAGATAGAGGCCCTCCTTGCCGCTGAAGTAATAGTAGATCATTCGCTTGGAGGTCTTGGTCCGCTCGGCGATCTGGTCGACGCGCGCGCCGGAGAAGCCGGAATTGACGAACTCCTCCGTCGCCACTGCGATGATGTTCTCCTTCGTGCCGTCTGGATCGTTCTTCCGCGCGACGCGTGTTTCGGCAGTCTGCATTTCCAGGACCTTTTCATCCATCTCCGTCTGAGGGCGTAAGCCAAATATCCGATATCGGCAAGTCAGCCGGCCGGCACGCCTTCGGGCCTGATATGACGCTTCTGGGCCGCGATTCGAAAGATCGCGTTCGGCGCGCCATAGCCGCGATAGCCACGGCGCTCGACGATCTCGAAGAAGAATCCCTCGCCATAGACCGGGCTGTAGAGCTGGAAATATTCGCCATGCTCATCGCGGTCGTAGAGGATATTGGCGGCGCGCAGCCGCTCGGCGAAATCCGGCTCCAGGCCGAAGCGGGCCTCGACATCGTCATAGTAGTTGCGGGTGATCTGAAGCGGCGTGAAACCATTGGCGGCAAGGAGCTGCGCCGTTCCGAATATATCCGATGTCGAGAAGGCCACATGCTGGATCGAGGAACCGAAGCTCTCGGCGAGAAAATGGCCGGCCAGCGTCTTGCGATTCTCCGCGCCGTTGAGCGTCACGCGGAACGAACCACTGTTGTTTTCGACAACCTGGCTGCGCACGATGCCCGAGGGGTCGATGATATCGACGACGGGCGTCTTCCTGACATCGAGCAGCGAATTGTAGAACAGGACGGTGGTGAGCAGATCTTCGTAACTCACGGTTTGGGCAATGTGGTCGATATGCTCGAGCCCGGCGGATTTGACCTGGCTTTCGTCCTCGACATCTGAGAATTCCCGGGTCCAGACCGATGCGAGCGGCGCGCTGCCATCGAGGAAATAGCAGATCCCGCCGCCTGGGCCGTGGATCGCCGGTATCGTGGTCTCGCCCTTGGGCACCGCCTGCGTGAAGCGCTCCGAGCCGAGTGCCGCGGCGCGATCCACGGCTTCCGTCGCATTCTCGACATCGAGCCCGAAAGCATAGGCCGACGTGCCGTGGATATGAAAGGCAGCACTCGCAAATCCCCTCTCCTCGGTATTGACCACCAGCCTGATCGCGCCCTGCTGGTAGAGATCGACCTTCTTGGACCTGTGCCGGCCGACCCTCCGGAACCCGAGTGCATTGAGCATCTCGATAAGCTCCGGGCTTTCCACCTTGTCGGCGGTGAATTCCACGAAGGAGACACCTTTCACGTCCGCTCGCGCAGGCATGTCAGGAACTGTCAGCGCGGCATTCGGCTCTGCGCGCTTGACCTGATCGCCGAGATGGATCAGCGAACGCTTTCCATCGACGGCGACTGTACGCGTCGAGCCACCACGGAACTGGTCGTTGAAGATTTCGAGCGACAGGTAGCCGTCATAACCCGTCGCGGCGACCGCACGCGTGAACCCGGTCACGTCAAGGTCGCCCTCGCCGGGCATGTTGCGGAAATGGCGGCTCCAGTAGAGCAGGTCCATGTCGATCAGCGGCGCGTCGGCAAGTTGAACGATGAAGATCTTTTCCTTCGGGATCGATCTGATCGAATTGACGTCGATCTTGCGGGCAAGCGTGTGGAAGCTGTCGAGAATCAGGCCGACATTGGGATGATCGGCGCGGCGGACGATCTCCCACGCATCCCGATGATCGTGGATATGCCGGCCCCAGGCAAGCGCCTCGTAACCGATCCTCAATCCGCGCTTTGCAGCGCGCTCGCCGAGTTCATGGAAATCCGCGGCGGCGCGGTCCAGCCCGCCGAGCGACACGGGCGAGACATTGGAACAGACGAGCACGAGGTCGGCGCCCAGTTCCTGCATGACGTCGAATTTGCGTTCTGCCCGGTCGAAGGTCCGCCCCCGCTGCAGCTCGGGCATGCCCTCGAAATCGCGGAACGGCTGGAAAAGTGTAATCTCCAGGCCGTGGTCTCGCACCATCCGGCCGACATCGCGCGGCGAGCTGTCGGAAGCGAGGAGGTCGTTCTCGAAAATCTCCACGCCGTCAAATCCAGCCTCTGCTATGGCGCGCAGCTTGGCGCCCAGTTCGCCGCTCATCGTCACGGTCGCGATTGAGGTCTTCATCTCGTCCTCCTTCCCCGGCAAGCGTCAATTCAGGCTTCTTCGAACCACCGTTGACATAAACGAACTATTTCGTACAATATTTTTCAATCGCGGAGGAGCGATAATTTTGGCATCCTGAACAAGGGGTGCAAGGAGGAGGAAACATGACAATCGACTTGACCCGTCGTCATTTCATCGGAGGTGCGATCGCCGCGTCGACTTTGCCGCTGCCCGCATTCGCGCAGGACAAGCCTGTGCTCAAGTTCTCGGCCGTGTTCTCGGAGCAGGATATCCGCGCCGAGATGACCAAGATGTTCGCCAAGGAGATCGAGGGTTCGTTCAAGCTCGAGCCCTATTATGGCGGCAATCTCTTCAAGCAGGGTACGGAACTCGTGGCTCTTCAGCGCGGCAACCTGCAGATGGGCAATATCGCACCGCAGGATTTCGCCAAGCAGATCCCTGAATGGTCCGTGCTGAGCTCGGCCTATCTCTTCCGCGATGCCGCGCATGTGCAGAAGTTCTTTGCCAGCGACCTCGGCGCCGAATACAAGAAGATGGTCGAGGACCAGCTCTCGGTCCGCATCCTCGGCCCGACCTATTTCGGCGCGCGCCAGGTCGGCCTCAAGCCCGACAAGAAGATCACCACGCCGGCCGACATGGCGGGCATCAAGCTGCGCATGCCGGGTGGCGACGCCTGGCAGTTTCTCGGTACCGCGCTCGGCGCCAATCCGACGGCGATGGCCTATGCCGAGGTCTATACCGGTCTGCAGACCGGCGCGATCGACGGCCAGGACAATCCGCTGCCCAATGTCAAGAACATGAAGTTCTACGAAGTGATGTCGCAGATCGTGCTGACCTCGCATCTCATCGGCTACGATCTGCTCACCGTGTCGAGCAAAGTCTGGAGCGAGATGAGCGCGGAACAGCAGACGGCATTCCAGGCCGCCGCCGACAAGGCGATGAACTGGAGCCAGGACGAGCACATCAAGCAGGAAGGCACGCTGATCGAGGAGTTCAAGAAGGCCGGCCTCAACATCTACGAACCCGATGTCGCGGCCTTCCGCACGTTCGCGCGCGAGAAATATGCCGGTTCCGAACTGTCCAAATCCTGGGCGCCCGGTATCATCGAGAAGGTCGAAGCACTCTAGCCGAGACTTCCCCGACGCGAATGCGGCATCGGCGGATGCCGCATTCGCAAATCCGGAACGGGACGATCCTTCATGAATTGGCTTACGAGATATGCGGCCCAGGGCAATTGGCTGCGGCGACGGGCGGAGAATGTCCTGGCGCTCCTGCTCTTGCTGATGTTCGCGGCCTTCATGCTGCAGATCGTCTTCCGCTACCTGCTCAAATGGCCGATAGGCTGGACCAACGAAATCAGCGTCGCGCTGTGGATCTGGATCGTGCTGTTCGGTGCAGCCTTCGTGGTACGCGAAAGCGAGGAAATCCGCTTCGACCTGTTCTGGGCCGGCGCCAGCGGCAAGACACGGCGGGTGATGGTGCTGATCATGGCCGTGGCACTGATTTCCACGTTCGCGCTCTCGCTGCCGGCCGTTATCGACTATGTGATGTTCATGAAGGTCGAGAAGACCGCCTATCTCAAGATCCGCTTCGACTGGCTCTATGCGATCTATGTCGTCTTCGTTATCGCCATGATCGTCCGCTACCTCTGGCTCGGCATTCGGGCGATTCGTGGCAAGGCACCCGAAGCTTATGACCCCACCAAGGCGGGCTCCGGCGTATGAACCTCGCGAGCCCATTCTCCATCGCGATTATCCTGATGACGTTCCTGGCGCTGATCGGAATGCCGATCGGCCTTTCGATGATCTGCGGATCGGTCCTCTATCTTTTCCTCACCGGCGCCGACATGGGAACCGTCGCCGAGCAGTTGCTGAACGGAATGTACACGAATTACATCATCCTCGCGGTGCCGCTCTTCATCCTGGCGGCCGAGTTCATGAATATCGGCTCGATGACCGAGCGGCTTCTGACCTTCTGCAACGTGCTGGTTGGCCGCTTTCGTGGCGGGCTGGCGCAGGTCAATGTGGTGCAGAGCATCATCTTCGCCGGCATGTCCGGCTCGGCCATCGCCGATGCGGCGGGCTCGGGCCGGATGATGCAGAACATGATGACCCGCGACAATCGCTACACGCCGAGCTTCGCCGCAGCGCTGACGGCCGTGACCTCGGTCATCGGCCCGATCATCCCGCCATCGATCCCGATGGTGCTCTATGCGCTCGTTTCCGATGCGTCGATCGGCTACCTCTTTCTCGGCGGCATGATACCCGGTCTGTTGATGGCCGGCCTGCAAATGATGCAGGTGGCGATCACCGCGCGCCGTAAGAATTTCCCCGTCGAGGATCCTGTTCCCCTCAAGGCGATTCCGCTGATCACATGGCGGGCGTTTCCGTCGCTGATGATGCCTGTGCTGCTGCTGGGCTGCATCTATAGCGGCATCACCACGCCGACGGAGGCTGCCGCGCTCGCCGCCGCCTACGCGCTCGTGATTTCGGTTGTGCTCTATCGCTCGATCAGTTTCACGGATTTCTACGGCTCATTGCTTGTGAGCGCCAAGACGTCGGCGTCCATCGGCATGCTGATCGCCGGGTCGCTGGTGTTCAACTATGTCGTGACCGTCGAAAATATCCCGGACAGCATCCGCGTGCTGCTGACTGGCTGGGAGATGACGCCGACAACCTTCCTCATCCTCGTCAACGTCATCCTGTTGATCCTCGGCTGCATCCTCGAAGGCACCGCCATCCTGCTGATCATCGTGCCGGTCTTCATTCCGACCGCGCAGGCGCTGGGCATCGATATGGTTCATTTCGGCGTCGTCGTGGTGGTCAACATAATGCTCGGCTTGGTCACGCCGCCTTACGGCCTGCTGCTCTTCATCATGACCAACATTTCAGGCGCGCCGGTGAAGGACATCATTCGCGATGCGGCGCCCTTCATCTTCTGGATGGTGGTCTGCCTCGTCATCATCACCTTCGTGCCGGAGACCGTTCTCTTCCTGCCCCGTCTGCTGGGCTATCAGGGATAATGCCGATGAATGCCGACACCAAACCGCTCTATGTCCTCAACGGACCGAACCTCAACCGCCTCGGCAAGCGCGAGCCGGAGATCTACGGCAAGACGACGCTATCGGAGGTCGAGGCGTTCTGCCGCGACGCCGCCGGCGACTGGAAGGTCGAATTCCGCCAGACCAACAGCGAAGAGCGGATGATCGAGTGGATTCACGAGGCAATCGACGAGGGTTCAGCCATCATTATCAACCCCGCAGGCTGGACCTTCACCTCGATCGCCATCCTCGATGCGCTCAAGATGTTCCCCGGCCCGATCATCGAGTTCCATATTTCCAATGTCCACCGGCGCGAGGCGATCTATCACAAGTCGCTCGTCTCGATGACGGCGACGACGGTGATGGCGGGGCTCGGTGCGGAGGGCTACGGGATCGCAGTCACTGCGATCCGGGGCCTGGTTCGTCGCGGGGCGCGATGACCTCAATAGCAGGTTTGTGGCCTTGCAGGCGCTCGGCGTCTGGGCCCGGGCGGAGACGATTGCATACATGCCCTAACTCAGGCTGGTGTTGTGTGGCGCGCTGAGAACGGTCTGGCGTTTGCTGCCAGGGCTCAGACCCACCGCAAGCTCGGCAGCCTTGCCTAAGCCGCTTGCGTGCGCCGCGAGTAACCTTTGAGCTTCCGCGGCATCGTCTTCCGTCAACATGCTCTGAGGTTTGAGCGGACGGCGGCCGCGACGGAAGTCCGTCGGACTACAGCCGAACCGTCCGCGGAACTTGTTGTAGAAGACAGCCGGATTGCCAAAACCATTGCGTTCCATGATGTCGCTGACCGTATGGCCCGTGGTGCGCAACGCCTCGGCTGACTCGTCGAGCCGGAGATTTTGCGAGTAGTCGCGGTAACCGATTCCGAGATGGCGCTTGAAGAGACGCGAGAGATGGCTAAGGGTCAGCCCTTCGGCTTCGGCGATCTCGCCGAGGTGCCGGCTTTCGTTCTTGTCGCCCAGCGTGTTCATGATCCGCAGAATGCGGTCGCGGCTGTCGGAGCGCAATTGCCCGGCGGTGGCATCGGTCTTCTCATACGGGATCCAACGATAGACATAGCAGGCGAGAAGACTGGCAATCGTCCGACGCACCATTGTTTCCTCGGGATGCTTCTGCTGATCCAGGATCAGACGCGACATCAGCGACTTGATGGGCGCGACCCGGTTCATGAACGAACGGCTGTGCAGGAACGTGCGGCAGAGATACTGGCGGGTGGCGAAGCCCGGCAGCCCCATGCGCTCGAAATGAGCGATATCCAGATGCACGCCGCAGATCAGGGCGTCTCTCGAGATCGATGTCGAATTGTGCGGCACGTCAGCATTGATAATGATCATATCGTCTTGATTCATCTCGCAAGTCTGACCGTGGACGACCAGGCGGAAGGTCCCCCGGAGAACGAAAAGTATCTCCATCTCCCGATGCCAATGATAGGGTACATCAGCATAGCCGTGGACAAGGCCCGGCAGTGCATTTCCGCCGAAGGCCCGTGATTTTCAAAGCCGCCATCAGGGTTTTCATGCCAGGAGTCCGTCTTCGAATAGGCAATATTCATGGCCGCTTCCCTCACTCTCGCGGTCAGTAGATATCAAAAACTGTCGTAGTTCTAGAGCAATTTTCGCGGCTAGATGGTGCGGTTTTCCTGTGTCATCAATCTTCATTCTTTGACGAGGACGACAGCAGGCGAGAGGGCCTATGGAGGCCCAACCCGCCAGACCAGACGGGACGGAATGCCGATGACATGGAATATCTCCGAGAAAGAACTTGGCCTGCTCGTGGAGCAGATGACGCTTGAGGAAAAGGTCGCGATGGTCAGCGGCTCGGGCCTCTGGCGCACGGCTGCCAACTATCGCCTCAACATCCCGGAAGTGCTGATGACCGATGGCACTTATGGTGTGCGTTATTCCATCGAGCAGATCGACGGCCCGCAGGATAGCGATAGCCAACTTGCTGCTTTCCTGGGCGTCGTCAACGCCGACCTTTCGCGCGGCGTCGAAGGCGCCTTCGGCTCGACCCGACCGGCGACCTGCTTTCCCAACGGCTCTTCCTTTGGCAGTGCCTGGGATATCGACCTGGCGTATGAACTCGGCGAGGCGCTCGCGGCTGAATGCCAAGCCTTCGGCGTCAACATCCTGCTCGGGCCGGGAATCAATATCCGTCGTACCCCACTGGCCGGGCGCAGCTACGAATACTATTCCGAAGATCCGGTCGTCGCCGGCGAGATCGCCGCAGCGGTCATCAACGGTCTGCAGGAAAACGGCGTCGGCGCGTCGCTCAAGCACTTCGCCTGCAACAATTCAGAAGTTCAGCGCACCACGATGAGCTCGGTTGTCGAAGAGCGGGCACTGCGCGAAGTTTATCTCGCCGGCTTCGAGCGTGCGATCCGCAAATCCAACCCCTCGACGGTGATGAGTTCGTACAATCGCCTCAACGATGTCCAGGCGGCCGAAAACCATTGGCTGCTGACCGAGGTTCTGCGCGACGAATGGGGCTATGACGGTGTCGTCGTCTCGGACTGGCACGGCATAAAGGACCGCCCGGCCTCGTTGAATGCGGGTAACGACCTCGACATGCCGGAGAGTGGAGCGCGCAAGCACGAGCTTATCGCAGCCGTCGAAGCCGGCGGCGTGCCGATGGAGGTGCTCGACCGCTCCTGTTTGCGCGTACTCAAGCTGGTTCGCACCGCCCGCAACAACATTCGTCCCATCGCGACCGCCGACTACAAGAAACACCACGCGCTATCGCAGCGCATGGCGGCGGAATCGATCGTTCTCCTGAAGAACGAAGGCGGCCTGCTGCCGCTCGATGGCAGCGCGCTTCGCAAGATTACCGTCATTGGCGCCGCTGCCATAGAGCCGGTCATCCAGGGTTCGGGCTGCGCCACGACGCGTCCGACAGAGGTCGATATCCCTCTCGACCAAATTCGGCTTATGGCGGCAGGCGCCGAAGTCAGCTTTCACGCTGTCGCCGATTTCGAAGCCGGCAGCGCCACCGAACAGGCAGCGCTCGCCGATGTCGATGCCGCCGATGTCGTCCTGTTCTTCGGCAATACCGAGGTCGGTTATGACGGCGAGGGGTCCGACCGCACACATCTCAATTTGCATGACGGACAGGATGCCCTGATCGAGCGGGTCTCCCGGAAAAACGGCAACCTTGCGGTGATCCTGGCCACTCCGGATGCGGTTGTCATGCCTTGGATCGACGGTACCGCAGCGGTCCTTGCTGCCTTTTTCGGCGGGCAGGGCGCCGGTCGTGCCGTGGCCGAGGTGCTGTTCGGCAAGCAGAACCCCTGCGGCAAGCTCACCGTCACGTTCCCCATGCAACTGGAGGACACGCCCGGTTTCCTCACCTATCCGGGCGAGAACAACCGCCATATCTACAGCGAAGGCATTCACGTCGGCTACCGCTCTTATGACAAGCGCAAGCTCGCACCACTCTTTCCCTTCGGTTTCGGGCTAAGCTACACATCGTTCGACTATGCCAACATCGCCGTGGATACCGGTGCCATCAATGCGTCGAGCACGATCAAGGTCACCTTCGATGTCACCAATTCCGGCAGTGTCGCGGGCAAGGAAATTACGCAAGTCTACGCCCGGCCCGAGAGTTCACGCCTGATCCGGCCGATCCGCGAACTCAAGGGCTTTGCCAAGGTCGCGCTACGGCCAGGGGAAACCAAACGTCTGACGATTGCGATCGAAGCGCGCGACCTGCGCTACTACGATCCCGATTACCGCCAGTGGCTGCTGGATGCGGGCAAGCTGACAATCGAAGTCGGTGCATCATCGCGCGACATTCGCCTCGAAACGACGCTCGACGTGCAGGCGCCGGCCCGGCCCGCCGGCATTCTAAATGTCGAGAGCCAGCCCTTCATGGTGCTGGAGCAGGAGTTCGCCCGCAAGCGCTTCGGGGCCTTCCTCCAGGAACAGCTCGATCTCGACGCCGAGGAAACCGAGAAGATGCTGGAATATTGTGCCGGCTCGTTCCTCGGTATCTACAACACGGTCGCCTGGGTGGCCGGTGACAAGATTTCCAAGGTCGACATGACCGCCTTCCTCGATGGTCTCAACACGGAGGTGGGCGCGGCCGTCGGCAGGGCAGCCTGACAGCGCCGGAGCGGCATCCGGACATAAATCAACAATAACAACTCCAGAACAGGGAAATCAAATGAAACTCAAGCAAATCCTCTCAACCGTCTCGTTTCTGGGCCTGCTTGCGGCATCGACCCCCGCCTTCGCCCAGACTGTCGATGTCCTTCAATATTGGAGCAGCGCCAGCGAATCCAAGGCTATGAATGCCATCGCCGATGCGTACAAGGCTCGCGGTGGCAAGTGGATCGACAGCCCGGCTGCCGATTTCGATTCCGCCCTAGCCGCCGCAACCAGCCGCATCGCCGGGGGCGAGCCACCCTCCGCCGTGCTGATGACGCCGAGTGCGGCCATGCGCGACCTCGCCAAATCAGGTCAGCTGCGCAATTTCGACGATCTCGCCGCCAAGGGGAAATGGCAGGAGGCGATGCCCCCGCTTATCTGGAACAAGCTTAGTATCGACGGTCATCTCGTCGGATTGCCTGTCGGCATTCATGCCGACAACTGGATCTGGTATTCCAAGTCGCTGTTCAACGAACTCAAAATCGAGGAACCCAAGAGCCTGGACGAAATGTTCGCCGCCGCGGACAAGATCAAGGCCGCCGGCCACACCGCCTTTGCCATTGGCGGCGAACCCTGGCAGGAAGTTTCCATCCTCACCAACATGATCATCGCGCTTGGCGGTCCGGAATATTGGAACAAGCTCTTCATCGAGCGCGACCCCGAGGCCATGAAGTCGCCCATCCTCCCCAAGGCCTTCGAACTCTACCGCAAGGTCTCCACCTATGCCGATCCGGCAAGCCCTGGCCGCTCCTGGAGCGATACGACCAATATGGTGATCAGCGGCAAGGCCGGCATGCAGTTCATGGGCGATTGGGCGCGCGGCGAATTCCTGGCGGCCGGCCAGGTGGCGGGCAAGGATTTCGGCTGTTTCCTCACGCCGAGTGACAAGCCGGCCTATGCCGTCATCGTCGATATCTTCGCCTTCCCGGTCAATACAGACGAGGATCGCATCAAGGGGCAGACGATGCTGGCCGAAACCGTGATGGATACGACGGTGGAAGCCAAGATCGCCGCCGTCAAGGGGTCGGTGCCCTCGCGCTTCGACGTCGATACCAGCACGCTTGACGTCTGCGCTGCCAAGGGCGTGAAGCTCCTCGCAAATCCGGCGGCTACCGTCTCCGCGGCCTACGACGCGCTTCCGGGCGACTTGAACGGCCAGATGACCGACCTGGCGACGCAGTTCTGGACCGACCCGTCCATGACGACCGAAACCGCGGTGCAAAGTCTGACCACCATCCTCACGAGTGAGTGATCCGTTCAAGCCGGGGCGGGAAAACAACCGTGCCCCGGCTTTTTGTTCGCGGAGGAGGCGTGAGAGAATGACATTGGTGACAAGGCGCGGAGTGGGAAGGGCGGTGGCTGTTTGCCGCGCCCGCGCGAGGATCTGAGATGACGACGTGGTTCAACCGACAGGCCTCCAGGCCCGACATCACGGTGGCGATCTTCTTCGCGATCGTCGCGCTGTTCTTCTACGGCTCGATCGCCTGGACCTTCTACATGTCGTTAACGCGCTCGACGCTGCTACCAAACTATCAAATCATCGGCTTCGACCAGTATGTGAAGCTGTTCACCAACCATCGCTGGCTGATTTCGTGCCTCAACATGGTGATATTCGGCGTGCTATACATCTTGGGCACGCTGGCATTCGGCATGCTGCTCGCGGTTTTCTGCGACCGGCACATCAAGGCTGAATCGCTTTTCCGCACCATCTTTCTCTACCCGCTCGCGGTATCGCTGATTGTCACCGGCCTTTCCTGGCGCTGGCTGCTGGATCCGGTCAACGGTCTGCAGGCCCTGATGCGCAGTTCCGGTTGGGAGAGCTTCACCTTCGACTGGCTGACACGGCCCGATCGGGCCATCTACACGATTGTCATCGCCGGCATATGGCATTCGGCAGGGTTGGTCATGGTCATCGTGCTGGCGGGTCTGCGCGGCATCGACACCGATCTCTGGAAGGCGATCCGCATGGAAGGCATACCGGTCTGGCGCGCTTATGCCCAGATCATCTTTCCCGGTATGCGGCCGGTCATCGCCTCCTGTGTCGTGCTGCTGATGTCCGAGGTCATTCGCGGCTACGACCTGATCATCGCCATGACCAAGGGCGGGCCCGGCATCTCGACCGAAATGCCGGCAAAGTTCGCCGTTGATTTCTATTTCGCGCGCGTCAATCTCGGCCTGGCCTCGGCGGCGTCGATCATGATGCTGGTGCTGTCGCTCCTGTTGTTGACGCCCTATTTCATCAGCGAGTTCAGGAGGCGTACATGACCGTGGTCGCCCAGACGTCGATCTTTCTGCCCCGTGCCGCGCGCGTCGGCCTCTATGTCTTCCTCACCGTTTCGGCGATTTTTTTCCTGCTTCCGCTTCTGGTGGTCGTCATGAACTCGCTGAAGCCGATGGCGGAAATCCGCCAAGGCAACCTGCTGGCGCTGCCAGTCAGCCCGAACCTCGACTCCTGGGTCGCGGCATGGAAAACGGCGTGCACCGGTCTTGAATGCGCAGGGGTCCGCCCCGGTCTGTGGAACTCGATCAAGATCACCGTGCCGGCCGTCGTCATCTCTACGCTGGCCGGCGCGCTCAACGGCTATGCGTTGGCACAATGGAAGTCGCGGCATGCCAACGTCATCATGTTGTTGGTGACAGTGGGGCTTTTCATCCCCTACCAGGCGATGCTTTATCCTACCGTCAAGATTCTCAGCAATGTCGGGCTCTTTCGCACCTATGTCGGCATTGTGGCTGTGCATGTGATCTTCGGACTGCCCTATACGACGCTGCTGTTCCGCAACTTCTATGTCGGCGTGCCGGAGGAAATCAGCCGTGCGGCGAGGATGGAGGGCGCGAGCTTTCTGCGCACCTTCTGGTCGATCATTCTGCCGATCTCGACCAATATCCTCGTCGTCGTGGCGATCCTGCAATTCACCGGGATCTGGAACGATTATTTGCTTGGCCTGATCTTCGCCGGCAACGACAACCTGCCGATGACGGTGCAACTCACCAATATCGCCAACAATGCGCGCGGAGCGGCCAATCCGAACATCAACATGGCCGCGGCACTGATCACCGCCATTCCGACGCTCCTCGTCTATTTCCTCTCCGGTCGTTATTTCGTCCGCGGCATTGCCGCTGGCGCCGTCAAGGGTTGAACATGTCCAGCATCTCTCTCCGACAGATCAAAAAATCATTCGCTGGCCTCACCATCCTTCAATCCGTCGACATGGAGATCGAAAAGGGCGAATTTATCGTCATTCTCGGCCCATCTGGCTGTGGAAAGTCCACTCTGCTGAACGTGATCGCCGGGCTCGATGAATGCGATGCGGGCCAAATCGTCATCGACGGCAGGGATGTGAGCGGGCTCGAACCCCACCAGCGCGGCCTGGCGATGGTGTTTCAGTCCTACGCGCTGTTTCCCGCGATGACCGTGCGGCGCAACCTGTCCTTCGGTATGGAGATCGCAGGGACGCCGAAAAGCTCGATTGGGGAAAAGGTGGCCTGGGTCGCCAAGCTGCTGCAGATCGAGCCCTTGCTCGACCGCAAGCCCAGCCAGCTTTCGGGCGGGCAGCGCCAACGGGTCGCGATCGGCCGCGCGCTCGTCCGTTCGTCGAGTATCTGTCTGTTCGACGAGCCGCTTTCCAATCTCGACGCCAAGCTGCGCGCGGAAACCCGTCTGGAGCTCAAGCAACTTCACGAGGCGCTACGCTCGACGATGATCTATGTGACGCACGACCAGATTGAAGCAATGACAATGGCCGATCGTGTCGCCGTCATGCACAGGGGCAGGGTCGAGCAGTTCGCGCATCCCCAGTCGATCTATGAAAAGCCGGCAAGCCTGTTTGTGGCCGGCTTCGTCGGCTCGCCGGCCATGAATTTCGTAGAGGGAACGCTCGATGGAGCAGGACGGTTCGCGAACGGTGATGTCTCACTCGATGTCAGCGGCTATGCGTTTGGCGCCGGGCCGCAACCAGGCAAAGCCGTGCTGGGCGTGCGATGCGAGGATATTGCCGTCGTCGATGCCGGCGTGACGGGAAGCATCCCCGCCACGCTCGCTTTCATCGAACTTTTAGGCGCCGACGCATTGGGTTGGTTCGACAGCCTCGGGAAACGTTTCAGTGTGCGACTGGGCGTGGAAGAAGCGCGGTCCATGCAGAAGAATGTCGGGCTTCGCTTTAACATGACCAAGGCATCCGTCTTTACAGCCGAAACCGGGCAGCGACTTTGATGCGTCCCATTCATCTCGCTCTCAATCCAGCCGTCCGATTGCCGCGACACGGCGCTCGATTTCTAGATGTGCGATCTAATTGTTGACCTTCTGACGAACAGCTTTCCCGACAATTTCAGGGTCGCTCGTTCTCGTTTGCCGAGCACCATCTCTACTGTGGCCCTGATCATCTCTTCAATTGGCTGCTCATACGTCGTCAAGTCGTAGGCCGGAGCACCGGCGAACGTGATGTTGTCAAAGCCTGCCACGCCCAAATCCTGCGGCACGCGCAGCCCGAATTCGCTTCGCAACACGTCAAGCGTGCCCAGAGCCAACGCATCGTTCTCGCACATCAAGACGTCGATCCGGTCTGCGGGATCAGTTTCCTTCAGGTATTTTCGTGCAGCGTCGCCACCCGATGTTGCACTGTAGCTATTGGCCAGCAATTCCGGAACGTCCTCGATACCATGGCGCCGCCAGAAGTCCTTGAACGCGCGGCGGCGACCAAGTGCCGTCGACAGCGTTTGCGGCCCGGCCATGAAGCCTGGACGCTTGTAACCCTGTTCGTGCAGGTGGGCGCACAGTTCCTCGATCGCGACGGTGGCATCGCATGAGATCGCCGGAACGCCCGGAATCTGGCTGTCTCTCGCCAGCACGAACATCGGCGCGGCGCCCTCGAGCCGGACATCCTGCAAAGTCTCGTTGCGGAACGCCGTGCCGAACAGGATAACGGCATCAACCTGGCGCTGCCCGGCATTGAGAAGTGCATGCACATGACCGAAACGATCGTTGATATTGACCAGCATCGCCACAAGCCCTTCGGCCTGCAATTCCAAGGTCAGTTTCTCGAGAACGGGGAGCTTGTGTGGATTTTCGAAATCGTCGACCAGGACCGCCACCTGATGCGTCAGGTTGGTCGCCAGGCTGCGGGCCAGAAGATTGGGTCGATAGTTCAGCCGCTCGGCCGCCGCTATCACCTTTGCCCGGCTTTCCTCGGTGATCGAAGCGCCGGGCGTGAACGCACGGATCACCGTCCATTTGGAAACCCCAGCCAAGTCGGCGACGTTCTGCGAAGTCGGCCTCTTTGCCATTACTCCCTCCCTGCTTCTGGTGGAACGCTTATTCCATTTACGAAAAAAATGAAATGAACGATTGACATTTATCGACTTCGTATTATCAATATCCGCGCTTGCTACCGGTAGCAAATGGATATTCGGGGGCAAATGGAAGAGATGGGCACATGGGAGTGTGCCTCAGGTCGAGGAGGGCGCCGCGAAGCCGCGCCCATTGTGGAGGAATCAAATGAAATCGATATTCAAGACGCTCGCCATGAGCGTCGCCGTACTCGGCTGCCTTACGGTTGGAGCGCAGATCGCCGTTGCCAAGGACATCAAGATCATTGCCGTGACCCATGGCCAGGCCAACGACCCCTTCTGGTCCGTGGTCAAGAACGGCGTAACGGCCGGCGCGAAGGATACCGGGATTCAGGTCGACTATCGTGCGCCGGAGACGTTTGACATGGTCGCCATGAGCCAGCTGATCGACGCAGCAGTGAATCAGAAGCCGGATGGCCTGATCGTATCGATCCCGGATGCCTCCGCACTCGGGCCGTCGATCAAGAAGGCGGTCGCAGCCGGCATTCCTGTTATCTCCATCAATTCCGGTTCCGACGTATCAAAAGAACTCGGTGCTCTTCTGCACGTCGGCCAGGACGAATACAGCGCCGGCAAGGCGGCCGGAGAGAAGCTGAAGGAGATGGGCGGCAAAACAGGCATCTGCATCAACCAGGAAGTCGGCAATGTCTCGCTCGATCTCCGGTGCAAGGGCTTTGCCGATGGCTTCGGCGGCACGGTAACGGTGCTTCCGGTCTCCAACGATCCGGCGGATGTTCGCGCAAAAGTCAAGGCGGCGCTCAGCTCGAACACTGCGATTGATACCATCATGGCGCTCGGTGCGAGCACTGCGGGCGAACCCGCGATCGACGCCGTCAAGGACCTTGGCCAGCTTGGCAAGATCCATGTCGCCACCTTCGATCTTTCCGCGGGCTTTTTGAAAGCAGTCGCTGCCGGTGACGCTGCCTTCGCCATCGATCAGCAACAGTTCCTGCAGGGCTACCTGTCGGTGGTCTTCCTGGCCAACGACGCAAAATATGGCCTGATCCCCGGCGGCAACGTGCCCTCCGGTCCGAACCTGATCACCAAGGACAAGGCCGAGCAGGTGGTCGATCTGTCAGCCCAAGGCATCCGCTGATCCCGGACAGCCGCTCGCGGCTGATCCACAATAGCCGAAGGCATGATTTTCGATGGTCTCTTCCCGGTTCCGGGGAGAGCATTCGGCCGGCCCTTCGCAAATCAAAAATCAGCCTGAGCGCTGCGAGAAAATTGTATCCTTGGGGAGGAACCATGGCTCCGGTCGAACAGAATACCGTCGTTGCGGCAAAGCCCGACGAACGTATAAAGCAGGTGGGCTTTCTGACCCATATGATGCGCCGCCCCGAACTCGGCGCTGTCGCCGGACTGGTTCTGGTCGTGGCCTTCTTCCTTTTCACCGCCGACCGTTCGATGTTTTCGTTGTCCGGCGTGATGACCATCATGGCGCCGGCGTCGCAATTGGGAATCCTTGCGATCGCCGCTTCGCTCTTGATGATCGGTGGTGAATTCGATCTGTCCATCGGCTCGATGGTGGCCTTCGCCGGCCTGATCTTCGGCGTGCTGTTGATCAATTTCAGCCAGCCGCTCTGGATCGCCATCATCGTCACGTTGCTGCTGGCGGCCATCATGGGTGCAATCAACGGACAGATCGTTATCAGAACCCGCCTGCCATCATTCATCGTCACGCTCGCCTTCCTCTTCATCCTCCGCGGCCTGACGCTAGTCGGCCTCAAATGGGCCACGGGCGGGTCGACGCAATTGCGCGGCATCGAAAGTGTCGTCGGCGACGGCGGCCTGAAGGGCATGTTTTCCGGTGTCGCCTTCCAGTCTTTGTTCGGCTGGCTGGCGGAGAATGATCTCATCGAGAAATTCGACAACGGCGTTCCGAAAGTCGCTGGTGTACCGGTTTCCGTGCTCTGGTTCGTCGGGATTGCCGCGGTCGCCACCTGGGTGCTGCTGCGCACGCGCGCTGGCAACTGGATCTTCGCGGTCGGCGGCGATCCCAATGCGGCGAGAAACTCCGGCGTGCCGGTCGATCGCGTGAAGACCGGGCTGTTTGCGCTCACGGCATGTGCCGCGGCGCTCGTCGCCATCATCACCGTCTTAGATGCCGGCTCGACGGATGCGCGGCGCGGTTTCCAGAAGGAGTTCGAGGCGATCATCGCGGCCGTGATCGGCGGAAGCCTGCTGACGGGCGGCTATGGCTCGGCGATCGGCGCATTCTTCGGCGCCATCATCTTCGGCCTCGTCTCGATCGGTCTGACCTATACGCAGTTCGACTCCGACTGGTTTCAGGTCTTCCTAGGATCGATGCTGCTGCTGGCCGTCCTCTTCAACAATTTCATCCGCCGCAAGGTGACAGGGGAGCGCTGATCATGACCGATAGCAAGACAGAGACCACGCCACCGGTCATCGAAGTCAAGAACATCGTCAAGCATTACGGATCGGTTATCGCGCTTTCGGGCGTATCGATGACGGTTTCGCAGGGAGAGGTTCTCTGCCTGCTGGGCGACAACGGCGCCGGGAAATCGACGCTGATCAAAACGCTTTCCGGCGTGGTCCGCCCAAGCGGCGGCGACTTTCTCGTCAATGGCAAGCCGGTGGCGTTCAGCAGTCCGCGTGACGCGCTCGATGCCGGGATCGCCACCGTCTACCAGGATCTGGCAATGATCCCGCTGATGTCGGTGACGCGTAATTTCTTCATGGGGCGCGAGCCTCGCCGGGGCATTCCGCCCTTCCGCTATGTCGATTTCAAGCATTGCAACGCGGTGACGCGCGAGGAAATGAAGAAGATCGGTATCGACATCCGCGACCCGAACCAGGCGGTGGGCACGCTGTCGGGCGGCGAGCGGCAATGTGTGGCGATCGCGCGCGCCGTCTATTTCGGCGCCAAGGTGCTGATCCTCGACGAGCCGACATCGGCTCTCGGCGTCGCCCAGACCTCGATGGTCCTCAAATATATCCACCAGGTGCAGCAAAAGGGGCTCGGCGTGATCTTCATCACCCACAATGTCCGCCATGCCTATGCCGTCGGCAGCCGCTTCACCATTCTCAATCGCGGCAAGACGCTTGGTACGTTCGCAAAGGGGGAGATCAATATCGATGAACTGCAAAACCTGATGGCCGGCGGCAAGGAATTGCAGGCACTGTCCAGCGAACTCGGCGGCACGATCTAGGGTCAGGACCTATCATGCAATTCTGTTTGAAGCCATTAGCCGCCTGTCGGAGCCAATGCTCGGCAAGACCTTCGGGTCTTGCGCTCCGCTTGGCTCCTTCCATGCAATCCAATGGCTTCAAACAGAATGGATGAATTTAATAGGTCCTGACCCTAGCTTTTGAACCAGGAATGAAATGATGACAAACCCTGAAACCACGGGACCCTTCACCTTGGCTGTTTGCGCGGAAATGGTGTTCCGGTCACTTCCCGTCCTCGACCGCCTCAAGCGGATCACCGAACTCGGCTTCGTCGCCGAAATCTGGGACTGGACCAAACACGACATTCCGGCGCTGGCAAAGTCCGGCGCGACGTTCTCGTCGATGACCGGCTATGTGACCGGGACGCTGGCGGACGATGCCGGCGCCGACGAGTTGATCCGCACGGCGAAGCAATCGATCCCGATCGCCAAGGAATTGAATTGCCCAAGGCTTAACCTGCACGGTACCGGGCTTGATGGCCAGGGCTTGCCTGTCATCAAGAGTGAGGTCGTTACCGGCGCAATGTGGCTGAAGGCCCGCGACACACTCAACCGGATCGCCGACCTTGGGGAACAGGAGGGCGTAACCTTCGTGCTCGAAAATCTCAACGAGACCGTCGATCACTCGAAGACGCCCTTCGCCAAGGCCGCCGACACGATTGCCCTCGTGTCCTCGATCAACCGGCCGTCGCTCAAACTCAATCTCGACCTCTACCATGCCCAGATCGGCGAGGGGAACCTGATCGAACTTTGCCGGCGCGCACTTCCCCACATCGGCGAAATACAGGTGGCCGACGTTCCCGGACGCACGGAGCCGGGCACAGGCGAGATCAACTATCCGGCCATTGCACGTGCCCTTGATGCCATGGGCTATCGCGGCGTGATCGGCATGGAGGCCTGGCCTTCCGGCGACGATGAGCTTGCGCTCAGCCGCTTCCGCCAAGCCTTCACACTCTAGGTCCTGACCCTAGTTCTTCGAACCGGCGGCAGGATTCACCCCGGAACACCCTCTGCATTCAGAAAGGAATTGAAATGCTCAAAGTTGGCCTTTTGGGAGCCGGCCGTATCGGCAACGTGCATGCAAAAGCGATCTCCTCGCATCCCGGCAGCAAGCTTGTGGCGATTTCGGACGTCAACGCCGAGGCCGCCCGGAGATTGGCGGCCCAATACGGCGCCGACGCTCGTACCACCGAAGATATTGTGAACGACCCGGCCATCGATGCCGTGCTGATCGCCACCTCGACCGACACGCATTCGGAGCTGATCGAAGCAGCAACGCGAGCCGGCAAGGCAGTGCTCTGCGAAAAGCCGGTCGATCTCAGCCTGGAACGGGCCCGTGCCTGCCAGAACGCAGCGGCCGCCACCGGCCGTCCCGTTATGATCGGCTTCAACCGTCGTTTCGATCCGAATTTCGCGGCACTCAAGGCGGCGGCCGATAGAGGCGAAATCGGCAAGAGCGAGCTCCTCTCCATCACCTCTTTCGATCCGGCGCCGCCGCCGGTCTCGTATGTCAAGGTTTCCGGCGGATTGTTTCGCGACATGATGATCCATGACTTCGACATGGCATGCTGGATCATGGGCGGCATGCCGGAAACAGTGACTGCGGTCGCCAGCTCGATGGTCGATCCAGAGATCGGCGCGGCCGGCGACTTTGATACAGCCGTGGTGACTCTTCAATTTGCCGATGGCCGGATCGCGGTTATCAAGAATAGCCGCCGCGCCGTCTATGGCTACGATCAGCGCGTGGAACTGCTCGGCTCCGAAGGCTTGCTTTCGGCCGGCAATGTTCTGGAGAATACTGTTTCCAAGGCAACGAAATCAGGTGTGGTCAGCGCCAAGCCCGAATTCTTCTTCCTCGAACGCTACATGCGAGCCTATTCGGAGGAATGGGTGGCCTTCGTCGAGGCGGTCAATGTCGGATCGGCCCTGCCGGTGACCCTCGACGACGGCGTCAACGCGCTCGCAGTCGCCGAGGCTGCCACCCGTTCGGCAAAATCGGGCGAAACCGTCAAAGTGGCAAGCGTCCTCTAGTTCCTCCGCTCCAATAGACACCATAGGCGGCGGCGAAGCTATATGCGACGCCGTTATCTCACATGCGGGTCTCAAGCCTGTCGCATGGCAGTTAAATATGAGAACGCGGCTGTCAAGGGACAAGGCGACACGCTCAAGATGTCTCGGCCTTTGCCGTCCCCCTCGTGTTCCAGACCATCATGGTCGATGCCCGTTCAGGCAGCGGCAGTTCCTGCCGGCTGGAGAGCAGGTTCGCAATACTCGATCAGCAGTTCGGTGAGGACCCGTATTTTCCGTGTGGGATGCTGGCCCGGGGGGCGGATGACGTATGTACCTGCGGGGGGTGGTGGATAACGCGTCATGACCGGCGCAAGCGCACCGGAAGCTATATATTCATGGGTGAGACAATCGGGCAGGTAGGCAACCCCGAGTCCTGCTGCAGCGGCGGCGACAAGAGCAATGCCGTTGTCGGCCTTGAAGCGCCCCTGTGGACGAACGGTGATGATCCTGTCGCCATCCATCAGTTGCCAGGCTTCAGTGCCCTGCATCAGGGCTTCATGAGCGACGAGCTCCTCCGGCGTTTCGGGCGACCCATGCGCCTTGATATAATCCGGGCTGGCGACGAACTTCCCATAGATCCGTCCGACGCGTCTTGCGATCAGGTTGGAGTCCTGAAGATAGCCAACTCGTATCGCACAATCGTAACCTTCCGCGATGAGATCGACGAAGCGATCACTGTAGCTGGTGTGGATTTGAAGCTGGGGGTGGCGTCGTGCCATTTCCGCGAGGATGGGAGCGAATTGGGTCGGTCCGAAAGAAATCGGCACGGCAACACGCAAGCGGCCGCGAAGGTCACCGGCGGGTAGGATCGTTTCCCTGGCCACGTCAATCTCGGCGCTGACTTTTGCCGCATGGTCTCGAAACGTGATGCCGGCTTCCGTGAGAGCGGCGCCACGGGTGGTTCGTGCAAGGAGCTGGATGCCAAGCTCCGCTTCGAGCCGGAAGAGCCGCCGACTGACGATTGATTTGGAGACGCCGAGCCGACGCGCCGCGGCCGACACTCCCCCGGCGTCAGCAACTTCCACGAATGTCCGCAACTCTTCGATATCCAATTCGGCGTTCCCCATTTCGCGACACAGCTTATCACAGGGAGATACTACCGCATCACGCCAGGGAACGGCAATATTGGTTCCAGGCAACATCGCCCCTGGCGTATGTCTCCCGAAAAACCCAATGCCGCTCACAACGGCAGCAAAGGATGTAATGATGACCTTTCGCAACGGCCTTGCTTCGCTTCTTCGTCCGGAGAATTCTGTCCTCGTCTTGATCGATCACCAGCCTTACCAGCTGGCGAACCTGAACAGCCATGATCCTCATATGGTGATCAACAACACGACCGCGCTGGCGAAGCTGGCAAAAGCCTTCAATGTTCCGACCATTCTCACCAGCGTGATCGCGGCGCGCGGTGGACTTCTCTTCAAGCAGATCACCGACGTGTTCCCTGGCCAGGAAGTGATCGATCGCACCTGGGTGAACACCTGGCAGGACGAGAATGTGGTGAACGTCGTCAAGGCGACCGGCCGCAAGCAGTTGATCATCGCCGGCCTGTGGACCGAGGTCTGCGTCGCAATGCCTGTCATCCAGGCCGCCGGCGAAGGCTGGGACGTGACCGTGATCACCGACGCGTCGG
>Ga0307515_10000445_pt1 | contig 99007 bp, 93 predicted proteins | sample 17_EM_MG_FD_194513 | JGI IMG/M metagenome (GOLD analysis project Ga0307515, IMG submission 194513) | Populus trichocarpa ectomycorrhiza microbial communities from riparian zone in the Pacific Northwest, United States - 17_EM | ecosystem: Host-associated > Plants > Roots > Unclassified | place...
TTGTTTGGGCTCAATAATCCCCCCCCCCCCCCCCATGGTGCTCCGCCAGTATAATAGGCGCTCCTTGATCCCCGATGGAGCTCCTCGATCCCCGATGGAGCTCCTCAATCCCCGATGGCGCACCGCAGCCCAGATTGGCACTTCCATATCTCATTCAGCGCTCCATACTGCGTTTTTTGTCCGCGCTCATCCTCTAGGATGGGTGCTCCTCAATCCCCTCCTTGACCTCAATTAGGAGCGCCATGATTTCATTCCATACTCTTTGCCTCCCTCCCCTTTCGGCACTGCTCAGCATGGATGAGCTGCTCCGCTGAATATGCGTTCCTCAATCACCGTCGGCACTCGTTGGCCTGGATTTGCGCCCCTCAATTTCATTCTGCACTCCTCCATCACCATCAGCACTCCCCTTGCCCACCTCGCACACCACATTAGGCACTCCTACTTGCTTTGTGGCGCACCTCTATTCCCCCCGAATTCATCATGTTGCCTTGCAAACTCCATTGTAATTCACCACGAGCATACCTCAATTTCAACGTTTTAGATATCACAAATCGAGCCAAATGACATTGGAATTCAATTTTGCCTACTCGCCAGGCCCGAATCATGCGGAAATACAAGGTGCGCCTGCAGCTTGTTTGCGCCGTTGATGAATAGTGTGTTCCTGCATTTGTCGGCCCTGATGTGATGGGAGATTTAGTGGATCTCATCGAGACTATGTTCTATTGATATCATTCCGATCACTTAGTCAGGTTATTGTTTCGGTTTTACCTACTGTCATTCTTGACTCACTCGCTATTTCCTTTGGTTCTCCTCAATGTAGTGATGCAAACAATAGAATGTTGATGAGATGCTGGGTACCATAGTATGATTTAGAAGTTGATAATGAACAATAATCTATGCATTATACGTGGAGGGTATTCTTATTGCTTGTGTACATTTGGAGAATTTCAGATAAAGTCTGCAGTTCTTCAAATGAATATCCATAAAAACCCACCCTCTCTCAGAGTTAGTTTGGGATTCCTGTATTGGTTGGGCGGCAGTCCCAGGTGCTCCCAAATTTCTCACAACCGCTCCCATGGTGCTCCCGTACCAGTCATCGGAGATCCCAGTTCCTCCAATGGCCGGCCAGAATGCCCTCCTAGGGTCTGGTTCTCTCCTGAAATCGACATTTCTAAGTTTACCCTCCGACTCCTCTCAGATACTCCCGGAGGCTCCCAGTCACCAAAATATATTTCGCTGATGGAGGTTCACCACTACCAGCATTCATGGCAGCGGGACTTCAGCCGGAAATGAGTCAGTAGACACTTCGAGCAATGTATGTGCTTCCTCTCACTCCTGGAAGGCGAGAGCATCACTGGTCATACATTTGGCAAGGACATGCTTTTGGAGTTTGTAGTATTTGAACATCGAGTGGTTTGTGGGATCTACTTTGAGATTGATTACCATTTTTACACTCAAATCTCTTGGGAGGGATCTGAGCAGCATTGCCATCTGTCAGTAATTGGCAAAGGCTTCCTTGTCGTTCATTATGCGGCCACTGTTATCATAGATAAAGATAAAGGCATTGTGGCAGGTGTGTCTACATAGCAGCAAGTCTTTGCATAGTTGCTCGAAGTACAATTTCATATACAGATACCATTATTTCTCGGTATGACAGAGGGTATCTTTCGGTTCTTTGTTCAATCACTCCATGTTCTGCATCTAATGTCTGCGTGACATTGTGATTGTCTCGTGATTACTTTTTGAGCAGTCATAGAAGGAGCTTGTGATGACCTCATTGGCTACTGGGACTGTTCCGGTGCGCAATGACAGTCATTCATATCCTTACAAACACTTCACAACATCTGCTCCTCTGAAGACCAAGGAGCCTATACTTTCTGGGAGTGCAATTTGCAACTTTTCTTTAGCTATGGTGACGGCCAAGGACGCAATGAATTGCCTTTGATTGTGGACATGGTTGAATGAGGCATTGGCATAATGTCCAGCACTAGTGGAAGAGCTGGCATTGGTGTAGTATCTGATGTGGGTTCGGGATTCACCACTCCAGGATCAAACATGGCCACCGGAATGGGCAGCAGTTGATGTAGATCCAGTGGGTTCAGTTGCCATTATGTTCAGTACTGTTGTAGTGGGTTGGTGATCGGATGGTGGTTTAGGTGGTTAATTGGTAGTAATTAGTAATCTAAGGTCAATTGCTAGTTTGCGTGTATTTGGAAGGGGAGTTGAGTCATTTGGCAATCTTTTTGTGCTGAGCTCTTTGTTTTGTTCTTTTCTTAGCCAGCTTCACCACCTCTCACAGTCTTCCGCTGTTGCTTCTGGCCATGCCATCTATTTCTTGTGTTCCATTCCCTGTGACATCCCCCATGACTAGTGGTATCTGTCTTAAGACTCTTCAAAATCTTTCCAGCATTGTTCATTCCTGTGGTTAGTTTTCCCTCTGACAAATGAATTCGTTCCATGAGGGGGATATCCTTTCCTCCATTGCAATTTCTCATCACTGTTAGAGGTCAGTGGCTGTTCTCAGAATTTTTCCCATTGGCCAGGTCAGTTCCTATCATTCTTGTGTTAGGTCAGCACTTAATTGTCAGTGTACATACCTGTATGGGAGTTGTGCCTTTTGTCCCGGTATTGGGTTGGCAGTTTCATGGTGCCAATCATCCCTCTATAAGGCCAATGTCTTTTGTTCTGGTATTTGGTTGGTGCTATTTCCTAGGTGCTTGTCCCGCTATGAGGACAGTGCCATAGTCAGAGCTGATGTCGATGTACCTGGCTTACCACATCCCGTATTCTATTGTGCCATGTTATCCACCACCCATAGCGATGTCATTAATTCCTGTAGCCATTGATTTGCTCGCTGGGTATGCAACTTTGATTAACTTCCTCATTCTATATATACCAATATTAGGTTGTGGGGGTTCTTTCCGACATTCTGTACCCAGCTTTCTGGACCAGAATTCCCATTTGGGCTCCATTTGTGTCGAAATGACTTAAGTGGAAGGCAGAAGATCTACCATCAACATGCTGCTGCACCTCTCATGGCATCCAAATGGAAGTTATCAGAAACAGCAGTTCTGGCTTGAGGAGAGTACAAGGAGGGTAAGAAGATATGCTGGGTACACAGCTGCTTGGAACCACAAAAATTGCATGGATCTAGGAAATCTCAGAAAGAGTGAGGGAAACCAAGCACTGGGCAACAGAGTGTGTATTTCACTGTATGATGATAAGATGATGTCTATCTACCTCAGGGTTTCATAAATATATGCTCACTGGTATTCAGTCAGTACCAATTATCCATGTACCTTCGAACATCCTCCCCCTTCCCCCCTCTCACTCAGTTCATCTCCATTTTCCCTGTATTGCGGTATGCCCCCTAATCACTCAATATATCTCTGTGATCTCTGTATATCCATAGATACTCTGCCGGCTTCCCACTGCCAACCTGGGCGGCAGCGGTGGTAAGGAATGGAATTTCCAGCCACACCAGACAATACTCAACGGTTATCAGAAAAGTACCTGCAGAAGCCAATTGGAAGAATTTACACAGAACTTGAAGGGAGTGATTGAGTGCACATGGATATGTACTTGGAGATTGTGATCAAGGAAGTACAGATATGCACTTGGAGGCTGAGATCAGGTGAACTGAGAAATGCACATTGAGGCCTTGATTGTGTAAACTTAGAGCTGCAATTAAATCAGCAAAATGTAAATTGGTTTGAAAGCTACACAAAAACCTCCCAGGCACTCAGCTCGATCTGACCAGTACTTCTAAGTACTTCCCGATACTCCCAGGCCCCCCTGGAGCTAAACAAAGTGCTCTCAGATTCAGCAAGAGCATTTTCAGGTGCTCCTGAGAGCACCTGCAGTTATAGAGGTGCATTCAGGATTCTCCAATAATTGACTAATTGGATAGTCAAATTGTGGAGCAGCTGAGATCTCTGTGCAGGTCTGTGGGAGACTTCAAAAGCAGCTGAGACCTCTGCATAGCTCTGTAAGAGAGTTGGTGCCATATTCTATCTGCTGTGGTTCTTAGGGTGACATAACCACAACGCAATTCATCTATCACATTTGTCTTTGTTACAGCCACAAGATCAGTTACATCATCATATGGCATGCATTATCTATCTAAGTCTCTTGACATATATAATATACCTTCAATCTGGCTGCAGACAATACTAGAGTGGAATCGAAGGAGCACCCAGTGACACTGTTTGGAGAAACCTCGAGATTCACCTGGAGGCGGTTGTGGTGGGAAAATATAATTCTCACTTCCACCAACATTCGGTTGGGCAAGTGGAAGTCGACGAAGGGCATACAGAAATGTAGGGTTCAGGTAGACGGCCCAAGATTTTGGGGGGGGATACCGAGAGAGCAGCAGAACAGAGATGGAGTCAGTGAAAGTGAGTATAAATTTGGGAAACCCTGGGTTAGATAGACATCATCGCATTATTTGAAATAGAAACTCTATCTTCCCCAGCACTTGGTCCCACCCACTGTTGCCGAGCCTTCATAGATCCACGCACTTTGTGTGGTTCCTTTCACTGCCAGGTACCCCTTTATATTCTCTCACAGTCTTTCTACTCTGCTGAAGCCAGAACAGCTTGTTCGCACAAAATTCCCTTTGGATGCCATGAGAAGGGAGGCCGGTGGTTAATGATGAGTTCTCAGCGTTCTAGCTCTGATGTTTCAATGCACTGTGATCATGTAATGTTTAGAGATATTCTTGAAGGCCATGATCAAGTGAGTTCGAAGATGCACTTCGAGACCGAGATCAAGTGTACTCAGAGATGCACTTGGAGGCGGTGAACATGTGAGTTTGGTGGCCCAGAAGGCGCTAGGTTCAAGGCGGTGATCAAGCTAGTCGGGAGATGCACTAGCAGGCCATGGTGGTGCAACCTTGGACGCTGATGTCAAGTGAGTTCGGAGATGCACCTGGAGGCCATGATTGTGTGAACTTGGAGATTCACTCCAATGCCGTGATCGAGTGAGGTTGTAGATGCACTTGGAGGCAATGATTGATCGAGACTGGAGGAGTTCTTTGAGGTGGTTGATTTGCAGGTGGTAGATCAGGAGGGCACAACAGAAACGGAGACTCTATTCATTGGTTAACTAGGTATTATGGAAATGTAGATAGTGGAGTACAACAAGGTCCACGGAGAAATGAGAGATGAATAGTGTTAGCAACGGGTCCGGGGGGCCTGCCAGCGGCCTGGGTTTGGACCCCAAAAACCAGTCGGTTCAGTTCTTGACCTGTCCAAAAACCCGTCAACATTTCTCTTGGCAGGCCAAACCCGGACCCGTACCGGTCAACCAGCGGATTTTGCCGGGATTTCCTAGACCTGTCGGGTCCAATCTCTGGTTCTGAGTTTCAGGTTTTTCTATTTATGGTCGCATTCAGATATCCTACTGATAATTGCAAAATATTGACTATGGTACTTCATTGTCATTTTCTGATGTATTGCCCGCCTTTATATAGCAAACAAGTAGACTGACGCTCCTTACCCCATCCTGAAAATGAGCGTCAATGGAGCGTCAACAATTGATGGTCTTGCATCTTGGGTAATCTAAGTGGCGCTTAATCGCACATATCTATAAACAAGTGATTGGCAGCCTCTATGAAGAAATAAGCAAGTGATATTCCCGCGATAGCCTCCTGAACAGTAACAACTTATTCCATTCACAAAGGTGCGACTAAGTGTTCACAAGTGTTTTAGAGTAGAAAAACAGCCAAAACTGAGTATATGGACATTGACAGCCTCAGCGTGCATCGATAAACCATGATCGAGGGCACAAGATCATTGACGCACTTTCTCATAATGGGGCAGTGAGCGTGTCGCTCTTTTTTCTGCCTATAAAGGATGGCAACACTTCCATTATGTGTAATCACTACCAAATCACCGTTTTATTACCCAACTTACAGGACCAAAAATCATTCATGCTCCATTGACGCTCATTTTGAAGATGGGGCAGGGAGCGTCTCGCTTTCTTTTTAGTGTATATAGGTTGTCAATAATGTTGTTATGTATAACCACTACAATATTACTTCTTAATTACCAGACTAACAAGACCTAAAATCGTTGACACTCTGTTGACGCTCATTTTCAAGATGGGGTAGGGAGCATGTTGCTTTTTTTTTTTGCCTATGGGGGGTGGCAACACATCCATTATGTGTATTTCCTGCGAAATTGTGTTTTTATGACCGATCTCACAAGACCAAAAATCGTTGACGCTCCATTGACGCTCATTTTCAATATGGGGCAGGAAGTGTCTCGCCTTCTTTTTTGCATATAAAGGTTGTCAATGCTGTTGTTATGTATAACCACTACAAAATTACTTCTTCATTACCAGACTAACAAGACCTAATATCATTGACGCTCTGTTGACGCTCATTTTCAAGATGGGGCAGGGAGCGTGTTGCTTTCTCTTTTGCCTATAAAGGGTGGCAACACTTCCATTATGTGTATTCACTACCAAATCACGTTATTGTAATCCGAGTTACAGGACACAAAATCATTGACGCTCCGTTGAGGATGATTTTGCCACGGGCGTATCCGCAATATGGAACCATTCCCTTTGGCATACCATATAAATAATCGTCTTGTGGCAGCCGTTCTGTGCTGTTCATGTACGTTCTCCTTCATTACTACATTGTTCTCTAATGATGCATATAAATATACCCTTTAAAATATACTTTAAAGTGTCCGCTAATTGTAGATGATGAGAATGCTCAAAACCTTGTTCCCTTCAGTCAACTCTCGTCTTCGCTGTCATGTTCACTCAAAAGGCTTCTGTTGTCTACACAATGGCTGTCAGCTGCATCACCGTCCAGCCGATAGTGTACTTACCTGTTGATGGACCTTAATCAGGCAGCGGATCTGGAATTATATCTTTATCACGCATGCGATCCTTGGCATATGGATCAAGATTGAGAAATCGAGCGCTGGGATGCGGAGTATGTATATACACATATCCAGGTGGCACACCATCCGTTTCGGAGCTTTGAGTTCTCTCACAGTCATCAGGTGCCGCAGGTGGCGTTCCGGGCCTCGGTGGCGCCGGTCATGGTAGAGGTGCACCCGTGCCTCTGCACCTCAAGCGAGTCTGTGAATTCTTTGCTGTGACATTTTGACAAGGAAGACAGCCGTCCGTTTGGTTGTCACGAACCATTCCCGGGTGTATTTCTATCTCAGCCTTCACCTTGTCATGCCCGGGAAACACTACACCCTGCTTCTTGTCTGCTTGGACTTTGGTGGGAGGTTGCTTGATTAGATGTTGTGCTTTGTCTATTGCGGCACGCGAAAACCCTCCTTTAGCCATTTTGGCCATATTCAAGGCATGACGCATGTTGGACTGATCAAGCTGTAACCGACCTCCTTGTCTTGCCATAGTAGCTGACAGGTTGAAAACCTTCAACAAATTAGTTGCTGCTTCTGAAGTGTGATTTAGCTGTTACCTCAACCATATACAACTCCGTAGCCTCCTCTAAGGTCTTTGAATCCTGCTTCTTCCATTCCCGGGGATGCTTATCACCAAATTCATCGTCAAAAAATCCCGAACTGACAATGTGGTGATGTTCAATTTCACGGAGTGTGCGGATGAATGCCTTGGTCGACCATGGAGGTTTCCCGATACTGGCAGCGATTCATTGGCCACCTAGCTCTCTAAGTACCCCAGCTGTGTGCTTCTTTGTTAATTGACCATCGTCTACCTTGACATGGATTGATTCACATCCGATCGCGTGTTGCTTCTCATTCCTGCTGCTTCTGGTTTCACGCAGTATGGGTAAATGTGCGTCCTGGGTCATATTTTTGGTGGCGACAATTGCAGTTCCATGCTGGACTAACTGGTGTCTGCGTTGCTGCTGTCTCTCACCAGGTGGGACATTGGTTAAAGTGCCTGTCATTCGATTCGATTTGGCTCCAATCGCACCTTGTTGAAGTGATCCTGGAGCCATGACTTGCTGTTGTGGAATGGCAAGGAAGATGATCACGGAAAGAAGTGGGAAGTTCTGAAGACTATACAGTTAGCTACAAGTCAAAATGGAATGAGCAACAGCCAACTTGCACCTTCAATTAAATCTGGTTCCGGCTGCGTATAGCTACACTGCATATAGCTGCAGGGGTTTCCAACGGTCCCGACATTTGCAGTGAGTTGGTCCGACGTTCATTGTTTGTTTACAGGGATACATCGTGATGAACGACAGCTGATATTTCATGTTTGATGGATATAAAAAAAACATTCTTCGATTGAAAGGACGTCTGGCGATGTTTTTCTCAAGATATCGCCGGGATCTCACATGAATCACAAGCTAACCATCAAGTCATGATGTACAGTGTGCATGATTATTCCCAATGAAGTGACGGTCAAAATGCTGATTTTGCTTTGTTCAAATTGATCAAACCTACCAACCTTGACATAAAAGAGGCAGCTTGCCTCCATGTGGTCCATATTATGCAACATCCAACATCTCGCCCAAAGACAAGGTCAACACAAGGTACAAAGGTCAATGCTCTCAAAAAGAACCTTTCGCAACTTCCGGGGGGCAAATACGTCAAATTGATGAAGCAATCGACACGGAGACGTCATCAAGCTAATAAAGGCAAGAGTGGCTTGGAGGCAGAAAGGGTCCCAGCGTTGGCAGCATTGCCCAGCTCACGATCTAAAATGAAGCTTTTGGCGGTGAAAAGACGGGAAACTCACTTTTTAAGCAGTGAAGAGAAACAGAAATGGATCGAGTATTATGTGGATAGAGAGACCACAGTGGCAGGAAAGCGGGTCCACGAGGCAGATAGCGTGATTATGCAAGACCTGGAACATATGAGGAATGTTGAAAAGGGACGATCGACAACCACAAAGCCTGAAACAAAATTTCAGAAGATGGTGAATGCTATCAGAGACAGTCTGAGCGATCTTGCAAGTTCCGAAGATGAGGAGGATGGGGACGATGAGGATGATGATGAAGAAGATACAAAGCTTGGCAAGCTGAGCGGAGATGAAGCACCTAGCTGGGTGATGGGCACAATCTCCAAAACGGTACAGCACCGCATGGAGAGCGTACTGCAGGAGGAGATGAGCCTTGATGAACTGACGCAACCGGGATGGGGGGACGCGGCCAACTACTACTTTGAGAGAGATATGAAGTATGGGATGACTGAATTGAAGGTTCCGGCAGTTATGAAGCCCCAAACAGCCACGACAGAAGCCAGACCATCACCGACAACATTTGGAGAGCTTATGCAGGTTCTTGATATCGTCCCCAGATGATCACATATGCCACAAGTGACATCTCGACAGGGAAGTAGTCAAATGATGCTGGGTTCAGGGTATCCTCAGGCAGACAATCACATGGTATCTCTGATGCCTGACGCCATACCCAATTCATCACAGATGGAGATTGCAAAGCTATTTCATCCCATACGCTTTTACCCCTGCATAAATCGTCACTAGCTAATAATAATATAGAAATTGGATTTCGACGAAGACATGGTGAAGAGTCCTGAATCACTGGAGAAGTAAATGGCCAAATAGGTATCTTTGAAGACGTATCTTGAGTGAATGCAATTGGTACCTACTTAGTTACGTGACAGCTCTGTCCGGATTTCAGTGACCAAATTGTGAGACAGGATTATTCGTCAGTGTGTGTGCAAGGGTCATACGGGCCATGCGACTGTTCTACACTCCATATCAAGTGAATTGACGAACAATGAACTGTATATGGTGTTGTCTGTTACGGTTAAATGAAAACGCAAATCCTAAATTTGAGATGAAATTTACTAACAAAGTTTAAGTCGGTGTTGTCATAAGACTCATAGAAGGAGCTGTCAAAGCACATCCGAAACCCGGATAAATGACAGGCTTCAGGCAGTATCAATCCATGCAGCCAACTACATAACTCTCCACACAGAACTCCTGCACATGGTCGCAAAATTGAATTTTGCTTATTGTACGATATGGAAATTAAGGAAAATCACCTAGATAAGGAATGGTGAGGACGTTGGGCCAAAACTATCTAAGAATAGTGCATGGATTTTCATGCGGTAAATTGCTGCAAGCAACTAGTGTTAGACATGGTTCCAAACCGCCAGAAGGGTTCCGGGTTAGGGTTGGAACAGGAACCGAATCATTGAAATGCATCTTACCACACGAGTAACCGGGACAGTTTCCTTTAGGCCGGTTCCCACCAGAAAACACGGCCCTTGGAAGCCCGGCATTTCCTCTGCAATTAACTATTCGTGTTCTGACTGTAGTGTCACATGATGTATACATGAATTGTGCAGTTTTAGGAGCTCTTTCACCCGCAGGTCTGCGATTTTGAATCTAAGTAATATTCCTTGGGTAACTATCGAAAACCCGCGAGTTGGGCGTGATTTTGGGTGTTATTTCATAGCGACAGAACGAATATTGATCAGAGTTCAAATTGGAGACCAAGGGGTGAAAGAGCTCGTTAAACTACATGTTTTACGTATATACAATGTCGTGATACGATACGAATGCGAAAACTTAATTGCAGCCAAAATTATAGCAACCTCAAAATGGAACCATGGGCCGGTTCCACCCCAGCTAGGAAACCGTGGGTTTATGTCTGGTCTGGGCATCATACCCACCAAGATAGAGCGGGTCGGCTTTTCGGACAGTTCTGGAACCGAACTGAACTGTCAATCCGGTCCAAACCCAGAGCGCTGGGGGTTACCCCCACCCGTTGCTTACACTAGCAGCTAGCGCTGAAACTCAATGGACCTAAGCCATTCATCATGCAAATGACGTGTATAGTGGTGGCTCAGAAACCGCGATGTCTCGAAGATTTCGGATTCAAATAATACTACATCAAAATAGTACACTGGCTGCCAAAACAGACTGTATGGCTTATATGTACAATTGTTGAGAACCCAATGAGTTTTAGTTTGTCTCTAAGGTGAGCTCAATGGTGAGCGTCAACGGAGCGTCAACAATTCTTGGGATTGCATCATGGATAATCCAGATGGTTTCGCAGCAACATTAACCAAATATACGAACTATAGCCCTCCATTATGGTCAAAAATCGTTGCGACAGCATCGCCTCTATGTCCTAAAAATGAGTGTCAACAGAGCGTCAACGACTATTGGCCTTGCATCATTGAAAATTGAAGTGCTGTGCAGCGACATTGAGCGATAGTCAAACTATCGGCCGCCTTCCGAGGCAAAAATGGTTGTGACAATATCGTTACTATATCCTAAAAATGAGCGTCAACGGAGTGTAAACAACTTTTGGCCTTGCATGATGTATGATGCAGGTGCTATGCGGCCACCATAAGCCATATTCAAACTATCGGCCGCCTTTGTAGGCGAAAATGGTTGCTACGACATCGCTACTCTGTTCTAAAATTGAGAGTCAACAGAGTGTCAACGACTTTTGGCCTTGCATCGTGCAAAATGCAAGGGCTATGTGGCGACATTAAGCCATAAAAGAACTATCGGCCACGTTTGTAGGCAATAATGCTTTCGACGACTTCGTCACTATGCCCTATAAATCAGTGTCAACAGAGCGTCAATGATTGTAGGGCTTGCATCTCGGAAAATCAACGGGCCATGCGACTACATTTATCTATAATGGAATTGTAGGCCGCCTTGCTAGGCAATAATGCTTACGACAAGATCGTTACCATGTCCCAAAATGAATGTTGACAGAGCTTCAACTGAGAGTGAATGGAGCCTCAATGGAGCATCAATGGAGAGTCAACGATTTTTGATCTCGCATCTTGGATAATCTAACGGCAGGGGAATGCAGATAACCCACAATGAACCCATCGGCAGCCTGTATTGGCAAAAGTGCTAGTGACGATATCGCGTCTGCCTCCTGCAATTGAGCGCCCGTGGAGTGTGAACAGTTCTTGTGGAGGCTAAGAATGCTACACAGCAATGAACTGCATTGTGCTGTTCCTAAATCAAGTTTTACGCAGTCAGTCTTTGCAATCTGACCTTTTATACAACTTCACAAATAAGAATGCAATCTCTTACAGATTTGATTTTTTTACATGTAGCAGTAGAGTCCATATTGAAAACCTCAAGTCTGCTATGCTGTATCGTAACCTTCAACAGTCTTTCTAGTCGGATGACTCCGCTTTCTAATTCCTACCACCATGTCGGATTCAAGATCTTTGAACACCTCATTGCTCGAGGTTATGATCTCTTCCAAAAATCAACGTGTATTTATTCGAGATTTGAGTGACCATGCTTTACAAATCATCTTCGATGCTTGGTCGGCTTCAATGAATGTAGACTCGAAGCTGCCTATTGCTTGGAATAATTCTAGACATGTGCCTTCTTGGCGATTCTATTCACACTGCGGAATTGAGGGAACCAGTAGCCCTGGGATCAAATGTATTGTTTGTCATCAAGTCCTTCGCCATCCATCCTAACATTGGACTAGCTCAATAATGACACACTTGCTGGCAAAAGATCTCATCGCGCAGTTGAACGACTCATCAGAGTCGGAGGTTACTGAATTGACTAGTTCGATCGTCGAAGAAACAGCCTTGGCCATTCTTAAGAGGCAAGGAAGTCGAGGAATCACAATAGTATGTTGTCAGAGTAAGATGAGATTTGACATCCAGGTGGATCCATATTGACAGAGATGACGCACAAACTGGTCTCAACTGGCAGCTAAGGACTTTGAAACTTCCGAATTTCACAAAGACATATGGAATCGCTACCTCAGGCTAGGATTTGTTTCGGCTCATAATGCATCGATCTTTATATCAGATCTAGAGCTACGACGGTGATATAAGGCGTTACACGATGATCTAGTGCTGCCATCCGCTACAACCCTCAGCAAGATTTGCCAGTGGGAATATGCGCTGACCAAGGATGCAATTAAGAAGCAATTGCCGTCACAAAGTAAAGTTACTTTGGCTTTGGACGGATGGACTTCAATGAACAAACTAGACGTAATGTTGGTCTTTGCATACCTTATAGATCGAAATTGGGCATTGCATGAATTTCAACTTTTCTTTAATGAGATTGATCACCTGTTCTTGTCACATTTCGTAAGCTAAGTATAGATGATAGGTCAATGGCCAACATACGGGAGCAAGACTAGCAGTTCATTTGAACGACATGCTTGATTGTTTTGAGCCTACCAACGGCTGTTTGCTTCGAATTACGACTGATAATGCCTCCTCAAATTACTCGATGACACGCGAGCTGCAATCAACCCTTGAGGACTCTGGAATCGAGTGGCCCGCATTGAGGAACCACATACCATGCATGGCGCACGTCATACAGCTGGCTTTAGGTGCATTCATGAGGGGTCTTGGTGTAAATGGCCGCACCAAGTCTTGGGAAGCGCATGAGCGCGATCAGCAATTTGGAGAGAATGAAAGCATAGACATTGGGAAGAGTCAAAGGTTTCGAAAAGAGGGCAACACTAGAATATATACAGTGTGGGACATGAAACCAGGTTTAGCAAAGATGATTGAGCAAGTACGTATTCCAAGATATTTTGAAAGTGCTGAAACCGATCTTCATGTAGCAGAGAATGCTTGCTGTATTCACTACACTAACACCTCGTTGTCGAAATGACTTTAATGTTTGTCAACAAGCCAAAGTCCGCGTCACTGTATTACCGATTATGGATGTGAAGACACGTTGGAACTTGACACTGAGTTGCTCAAGTGCGCCCTCCGATTACGCGAATTCACACATGAGTAGCTGAAAAACCCAACATTCTGCGATCAAAGGCCACTCTTCACAACACACAATGATTGGACCATTGTAAAGATTGTCATGGAAGTGTTGAGGCCATTCCGATATTGGATCCTGTGGATGTCGAAGACTCACACAGTCACATTGCATCACGTTTTGACAGTGTACAATGACATGTTCAATGATATGGATGGCGTGATGTGAGCATTGGCTAAGAAACAGAGTCAATGGAAGGAACACTTGTTCTTCGCCATGAAGTTGGCACGACAGATGCTCTCCTATTATCCCGCTGAAGTGACTCCAACAACGGGTATACCTCTCATTTCTGCACATATCCCCAATCCGGTCCGGAAGTTGCGATCACTTAGATAGTGGGACCAGGGAATGGATATACATCCTGAGCACGGGACATCCTATACTACCAAATACCAACAGGCCTTTCTGAGGTATGTGGAGAATGAATAATGTGCCAAACATCGACAAGTGCCGGTCAGTAAACACAAAAGCTTACCAAGGAGTAATCTCATCCCCTCGGCAACGGCTTCAGGATCTTGTTGATCATCTTTCGATCCATATAATTCGGCCAGCACAGATGAAGAATACAATACGCCTATCATTGCGGCCAAGACAACACCCGGAGAACGCTATCACGCAGAACGCTTATTGACCGCGGCCAGGCTCCATTTGGATTCGCCACCTGAAGCACCGAAGAACTGGGGGCCAATTAATCCCAATCTCCCTGAGTACCAGTCCGACCCAATGGAGATTAGCGGTACATTTTCGTTACCGGACATAGCCGACTGGTGAAGTCAACAGGGGGAAATGCACTCAAAGTACGCGAATCTCCCCAATGTGGTGCGCTACATATTCTCTATCATACCACATGGTGTCAGAGTCCCGGCCAGTATATCCCTCGGCCGAGAGGTTATCGGCTGGAGGTAGTCAAACACCACAGGCGAGATTCCTCGCCATAATATGGTGATAAGGTAGTTTGCTCGAGCCAATAATGGGATTTTGGTAGGCGCTGACGCACTATTGTATACAATGAACACCGGAAACAACACGGAAATGAAGAAAGAGGCGGAGGAATGGACATTGCACAGAATGACCAATGTTCACAACATTTTGGAGATGTGGCAGGGCAGCCAAAACCTACATGCTACCCAGAAGGAATCTCGCGCTGAATACAAGCAGATGACTGCCGTGAGATACATTTCCAACATGGAAGAGATTGTCAAAGCATCATGGTCACTCTTTCAACCTGATGGTGCGACTGCATTTAAAATGTCAGAAAGATCTCCATTGCCACCACCTTTGTCTGCAAACGACCTCCCTGGAGGGCGAACTCAACTATTAAATGCCCGCCGAATCCGGATACTCCACCGTGATGCAGTAGAATGTGATGAGGACAGCGCACAAGAAAGCATTTCGGACACTGAAGATTGGATTAACTGGAATGGGGACATTGACAATGCAAATGACAGCGAAGACGATTGTTCGGCAATCTTCGAATCTGATATAGAGCAAGCCAATAGCATCGAGGATCCTGAATGCCCAGAGCAGCGGGATGTCTGCGCCTCGCCACATCTTCCCCGATTGATTCGGCCTACATGGAAGTCAAAGAGACAGGTTGAAGAGGTGTTGGTGACGGTCAATGCAATTGAAACGAGGAGGAATATGGGGGCGAAGAGAAAGTAGGACAGAATGCGGCAATGTTTCACCAGCTTCTTTATGTATCGTGACTGAGAGTGTTAGTTAGTGATATATTAAGGGCGAATGGTGAGCAGTAGCTTGTCAATATCGGTTGATCAACAGATGCATAGCAGGTGCAATGAAGCTTTTGGCAAGACACATAAATTTTAGTCGTGTGAGAGCAAACAGGGCAAGAATGTTACTGTGCTCGGCTTTGCCACAAGGCCAAGTCTCAATCTGTCAGAAAGACTACCAATAAGTTCAAATCATGATGAAAACTATTATTGATGGCAGCAGATGTTGAATGGATGATACAGTAAAATCAGTGTCAACAGAGCATCAACGATTTGTAGATTTGTAAGTACAGTAACTAAACTGTGATTTGGTTGCTGTAATGTATAACCAATATAGTGGCATCTTTTATAGGCAAATGAGACAGCGGCGTGCTCCCTGCCGCATCCTGAGAATGAGCGTCAATGGAGTGTCAACGATAATTAGCTGCGCATCATGGGTAATTCATTATCCGATTGGTTGTAGACATTCATTTATCAGATATTGAAAGCCTTTACAGGGAAAAACTTCGGTGACATGCTCCCTGCCGCATCCTGAGAATGAGCATCAACGGAGCATGAACGGTTTTTAGCTTTGCATCCTGAGTAATTTATGTTCCGATTGGTTGCAGTGATCCATTCATCAGATAATGGCAGCCTTTACTGGGAAAAACTACAGCGACATGCTTGCTACCGCATCCTGAGAATGAGCTTCACTGGATTGTCAACGATTTTTATTTTTGCATCTTGGGTAATTCATGTTCTGATTGTTTGCAGACATCCATTTATCAGACATTGGCAGCCTTTACTGGCAAAACCAACAGCAGCATGCTCCCCACCTCATCCTAAAAATGAGCATCAACGGAGCATCAACAGTTTTAGTTGTTGCATATTTGTTAATTGAGGAGTCGCATGGATCTTGATGTTCAGAACCGAATTATTGACCGCCCTGATAGGCAAACATACACTATATCAAAGTTATAACACCGTTTCCAAATCAATTGATCTTGCAAGCTGCCAGGCATGCAAAAACATATTATTGGTTGTTGAAAACGCGATTTTGATAAGATACTATTAACAAACTCCAAAAACAAGAGCTTTAAATGAATCTATGGATTGACCCGCTGGGCAACCCACTGACAACCCACCTTATTCAGATGGGTTGGGAGTTTACCATCGAAGCATACCCAAGTTGACGGTTCGGGTTTATTGATGACTCGCACTGCCAATTTGGCAACGGTTTAGTTTGGACACTGACCCGGACCCAAAGTGACAGTCCGGAACCATTGCTAACACTAGAGATGAGAGACTGACAAAGAGCAGGACAATTGATCTTGGGGTAATATAGTACTGAGGGTATGCAGTATTGGGTGTATGACGTACTCGGTGTTAACTCATGATCACAGCACGGAGAGATAGAGAGGGATGAATTAAGTTCATGTTCCAAGGTCGTGGTAGAGTTGAGGATAAGATAGAAAGAGATGAGTGGAGATGGGGGAGATCAGCATGTGATACTCAGACTGAAGCGAATTTCGTGTGCGAGTCAATTCTCCATTCCCAGTATGGCAGGTATGACTTCCAATCTGCCGGGTAAAATCACTAATACGAGGTCTTCTCAACCCAATCAGGCAAGTTGTACCCCTGATTTCTCATATCCACTCATATCCTCCGTATCATTCCCATCTTGATCCCTCATCTCTCTTTCGTGTCCAAAACTCTCTCCTCATTGGAGAACACAAAGTTATTTCATCCCTCTCTACCTCTCCATGCCATGATCATGAGTTGAGACTGAGTACAGCACACAGCGAGTACTGCATACACCAAATACAGTATACACCCCATACTGTCTGTCTTCCCTTTATGCTCATGATGATGGGTTGACCACTTACTGTTGCTTCACCTTGCGACATGTCTCCGTTTAAATCGACTGCCACCAGCTAGCTCCCCATGAGAGCTCACAGGAACAGTCACCTCATTTCATTCCCAATGTTGCGTGTTACTGTAACTCACTGATGCATAGTATCATAGTTCCTGGTGCACCTCCCATCAACTGTTTCAATGTACATCACCAATCTCGCTCAGTCATGGCCCACAAGTGTATCCTCAAATTCACTCGATCATGGCCTCCAAGTCAGCAAAATCAGGCTCTCCAACTGCATCTCCAAACTTGCTTGACTACGGCCTCCACATGCAACTCTGAGTTCACTCAATCTCAGCCTCCATGTGAGTCCCCCAGCTTGCCTGATGATGGCCTCCAAGTGAATCTTGGAGTTCACTCAATCTCAGCCTCCAAAGCGTATCTTTGAGTTCACTCCATTGTCATCTTCAGGTGCACCTTGAATTACTCTCAAGCAAGGCCTGCAGCCAGTCCAGATATACTGTGTGTAGATTTCATAGTTATACAGATAAATAGATACATAGATACATAGAAGAGAATGAGCATGATGTTATTCCCACACTGTTCTACAGTGATTGGAGGTGCTCCCAGACTTGTTGTCGGCGCTTTCAGGCTAGTTGTCAGAGCTCCCAGGCTTGTTGTCAGTGCTCCCAAGCTTGTGTTCTGCGCTCCAAGGCTTGTTGCCGGCACTTTCTGGTGCACCCAAGCTTGTTGTCAATGCTCGCAGGCTTGTTGTCAGTGCTCCCAAGCTTGTCCTTGGTGCTCCCAGGCTTGTTGTTGGCACTATCAGATGCTTCCCTGGTTGTCACAAGACCTTCTAAGTCTTGGCATGACTTGTCACTTCAGTTCCAAGGTGCACCTGAAGGCTACTGCATCAGTCCCAGTTGCACCTCAGGGCCACTGCATTGGTGCAGTCAACTCTGGAATTTGACTACCCTGGGATTCTGGTCCAACAACTCTGAAACACTCACAGAGACAAAATACACTTTGCTGATGTGGAGGCAGTAAGCGAGCAAGGTTGGAGGTGCACAGGGAGGCATTGGGTGTGTGTAAATGGCAATTCGCTCAAAGGCCAAGATGGAGTGAACTCAGAGATGAACATGGAGCCTGTTATTGAGTAAGCATAATAATGTGCTCGGAGGCCAAGATGGAACGAGTTCAGACATGGATTAAGAGGCAGTGATCATGAGAATTTAGAACTGCAGTTGGAGGCCATGATCGAGCAAGATTGAAATTGCACTTGGAGGTCATGATTGCATATACTTTGAGATGCACGTTGAGGTGGAGATCAAGTAAACTATGAGATGCATTCATAGGCATTGTTTGTGTGAACTTAGAGATATACTTGTAGTATGAGATCAAGCAAGTGTGGAGATACACATGGAGGCTGTCATTGTGTGAACATTGCAATGCACTTCGAGAGCCTGCTCCAGTGGATTGGATGATGCCCTTGGAGGCCAAGATTGAGTGCACTCAGAGATAAGCTTGGAGGTGATGATTGAGCAAAATTGGTGGTGTACATAGAGATGGTTGATCTTGAGATGGTTAATCTGAAGGTGCATGCGCCGGAGGTGGTTGATCTGGAGTGCATGGATATGCAGGTGGTAAATCTGGAGATAGTCAATCTGACAGTGGATAATCTGGAGGTGGTTAATGCGGAGGTGGTCCATTCCAATGAAAGTTGATCTGGAGATGATCGACCTGGAGGTGGTCTACCTTGAGGTGGCCGATCTGGAGGTAGTTGATCTGTAAGTATATACTCTGACAGTGGTTGATCTGGAGATGTCTAATGTTGATGTGGTAGATTGGGAGAGAGGCATGACAGAAGCTAACACTCAATGTATTAGTTAACTTGTAGTCATGGTAATGTAGAGAGTAGAGTGTAACATGGCCTGTCTAGAGATAAGAGATGAGAGACTGGCTAGGAGAATGAGGAAGTTGAATCTTGGGTTGATGAAGTACTCAGCATATGCTGTATGTGGTGTTACCTCAGAATCAAAGCATGAAGTGATAGAAATGGATGACCTAACTTCATGTTCTGCACCGATGGTAGAGTTGAAGACGAGAAGGAGAGACCAGAGACGAGATGGGGGATCTCATTACGAGACTCTGGTCTAGAAGTTGATTCTGTGTGCATGTTACTTAACTGTTCGTGATATGGCTAGTACTACTCCTGTTCAGGTTGGTACAAAATAAACGATGGTTTTGGCTACACCCAATTGCTTATGATGTACCTCTGATTGCCTTCATCCCCTCATAGCCTCCATATTGTCCCCATCTGCATCGCCCAATTCTCTTCCTTGTCCACTACGTTACCATCGTTACCAAAGGAAACATCAGCAAAAGCCATGCCCGTCTGGGCGGAATGGCTGCATCAAAGTGGATGCGCTCCGTCAGGGCCGTCAGAGACACGCCAGTGGCGGATTGCTCTGCACGCAGTGTCAATTCCATGCGTCCTGTTGCAATTCTCCCGCCAATTGTGGATTCACCGTTTCTTCTTGCTCCATCAGTCTCCTGTTGTCAACAAACACTCTGGCGTTGCGGCCCACTGTGACCAGACGTCAGAATGGGTTCATTGGGTACACGCTTGCATCGGGATTGCAATGTAATGTGTGACGCTGCGACGATCTCTCCTCGCATTCCTTCTACCTACATGCATATTGCAATTCTCTCTGTACTAATAATACACATCGACCCAAGTTACCATACCTGCATGGCTATTGACATTCCATCGCTTGTTCCTGTGGTCTCCTGTCTTACGACTGATAGCTATCTCTGGAATTACGTGTGCGCTCCCGATGATGTTGCCCATGCTGAATACTTGCAAAGCAACGGCTGCCGGTGCATTCCTCACTTGAACAAACTGCAAGATGGGTTCCAAAGTACCCGAGTTTTCAGGTATTGGGGTGAGCGCCAGGGCTAACCAGTACTCAACGAAAGCTCCATCCTTGTTTAGGAGGTTGATTTTGAATAGTAGTTGGAGTTGCCACGGGAGACGACCATTCAGCGCGCCATAACACTTCCCTGGGCGTTGTTTCACACACCCAGTCATTTTGTCAATTCCCTCCACTCCAGCTCTGGCTTCCTGTGCATCGACACCTCTGGGATATGTGTTCACCTTCTAAACTCTCATCTTGAACCTTGATACCATGGGAAAGACAGTGCTCCATTGTGTGCAGATGTTCATCCGACATATACATCTTGTTACGACTCATATGTTTGATAAACTCCCGCGTGCCACTGTGTATTGCAACAAAGTGCTTTGCTTCTTGCGTATTGACGAGGAATGCTCTGAAATCCATGATCCTAGTGTCAGGATGCTTTCTATCACGGCGGTTGTGGGTTGCCATCATTTTGGGCTTCGCATATGACTGGGAGCTGAGGGGGGCAGCGAGATCAGGACCAGAAGGGAGGACTTTGAAGAGGGCAGCGCTAATCTCCCGACGCTGAGCGAGGGCTTGGAGATTGAGCTCTCTCAATTCAACACAGACAATACGACGCTGAATGGTGATTACTGGTGGCAGGTAGTTGAGATTGTGATTCAAGGCGTTCCAACCGTGCTTGAGGTTTGCTTCATGTGCTTGTTCATGTCTCTCGGCAGAATACTATTGCAAGGCTATGCCTCGACGAATCTGTTTGACCCAATGAGACATCAAGTGGATCATCAGAAAGTTGAAGTTGGCATCTCACTCCTTGGAAACATCTATCCCGTGGCTGATATCCTCCTGCCAGGCATTCATCACGCGCCGCATATTGGATGGTGTTCAAGTTTCAGCATGTGTTCCCTGGTCTACTTTTCACTCCTGCACGTGTTCCGGTCTCAGGGCATTAGCTTAGGCCTTTGCCTGTGTGGCGGCTCAGCCAAGTAAGAAAACATCTTTGAAGGTGTAAAAACGATGCAAGGCGTCCTCCATGCAGCTCAATGTTCCATCATTGTGATATTTATAGAGAGCATACATATAGAATTCTAACGATGCCCTTGTGCACTCAATTGCGCGATTGAATTTGCGATGCTGAGTGGGTCTTCCACCCCGTTGAGACTGGGTTACAACTCCATGCAGGTCCTGGCTCATTTCCTTCATCTCCTTCCCATTCCTATGGAAAACATCCTCATAGTACTTATTTTTTGAGGTGATGTCGTGGTAAGCAGGCAAAGATAACCAGATTGCATTGTACTTGTCGAGCCGTTCGGGCGTCTTCATGGAGTGCAAAATCCACTTCTGAAGGTGGTCAAGCATGCCGATGTGCATGGTATGGAGGAGGTCGGGCTTCGGGAGGTTGCTCAAAATACAGGGAATATTTCAAAACACGTTGAATTGCCGGTGAGCATGGCGCGACAAATCTTCGGCATTGGCTGCCCTGGTGTTGGCATCGCTGAGCGTTCTATATAGGTTGTGATCCCGCCTGGGGTGCTGCATGTCAGGAGGGACATAAAGTGCAAGTTCGTTCTTTGGACACTCGCACCAAAAACTGACATCACGCTGGGGATGATGTAGGTCGCTATACTCTGCATCAGTTAAAAAACATTTCCGTCCGGGCGAAGAAGCTGCGTCAGAGTGGACGTGCTCAATCGGAGCCGTCAGAGACACACCGGTGGCGGATTACTCCGCGCCCGGGGTCAATACCACCCGATGCATTGCATATTCCCCTCAGATCACGCTATCACCGTTTGTTCTCGCGCTGTTTGTATCCCATTTGAAAGGAACACCCTGGCGTTGTGGCCAAATGTGACCATACGTCGGAAAGGGTTCATCGGGTCCTCGCTTGCATCAGGATTCCAATACGATGGGTGACGCTGTGAAAATCTCTCCTCGCGTTCCTCCTTCCTGCGCGCAAAATGCAATCCTCTCATTACTAATCATTCACATCATCCCAAGTCACCAGATCAATGTGGGTATTGACAATCCTTCGCTCGTTCCTTCAGTCTCCTGTCTTACTACTAGTAGCTATCACTGGAAATGCATGCGCGGAGCCGCCAATGTTTCCCACAGCTCAAAACTTGCAATGCGAAGACTGCTGGTGGTTTTGTCACTTGTACATATTGCGCGACGGGATCCAAGATACCTGAGTTTTCAGGTATTGTGGTGAACGCCAGGGCTAACCAGTACTCAACAAAAGCCCAATCCTTGTTTAGGAGCTTGAGTGTGAATAGTCGTTGCATTTGCCATGGGTGACTCCCATTCAGCGGGCCATAACCCCTCCTCGGGTGTTGCTTTACCCACACCCAGTCATTCTGTCGGTCCCCTCCGCGTCAGCTCTGGCTTCCTGTGCATCGACACATCCAAGATATGCGTTCACCTTCCAAACTCTCAACTTGAACCTTGATACCATGGAAAATACGGAGCTCCATTGCGTGCAGTTGTTCATCAGACATATACGTCTTGTTACGACTTTTATGCTCGATATACTCCCATGTGCCGCCGTATAATGCCACGTGGTCTGGTGCGTCTTGCATGTTGTAGTGTGATGCGAAGAAGTCCTCGATCAAAGCGTCAGGATGCTTGCCATCATGGCGGTTTTGGGGTCCCATGAATTCGGATTTCACATATGATTGGGAGCTGAAGGGGGCAGCCAGATCAGTACCAGAAGGGAGGACTTTGAAGAGGGCAGCGCTAATCTCCCGACGCTGAGCGAGGGTTTTGAGATTGAGCTCTCTCATTTCAACACAGAGAATGTGACGCTGGAAGATGATCACTTGCGGCAGGTAGTTGAGATTGTGATTGGAGGCGTTCCAACCATCTTTGAGGATCATATTGTTTGCTTGTTCATGTCTCTTGGCAGAATACTGTTGCAAGGCACCGTATCGATGGATCTGTTTGACCCAATCAGACATCAAGTGGATCATCGGAAAGTTGAAGTCGGCATCTATCTTCTTTGAAACATCTATCCTGTGGCTGATATTATCCCGCCACGCATCCATCTTGCGCTGCTTGCTGGACTGTATATAAGTTTCAGCATTTGTTTCCTCTTGTACCTTTCGCTTCTTCACGAGATCTGTTCTCAGGGGATTGGCTTTGGCCAATCGCCATTTTGCCATCTCAACCATGTATAAAAACATCTTTGAACGTGCGAAAACAATGCAAGGCGTCCTCCATGTAGCTCAATTTTGCATCATGGTGAGATTTATAGCGAGCATACATATAGAATTCTAACAATGCCCGTGAACACACAATTGCACAATTCAATTTGGGACGCTGAGCGCGGCTTCCGCATCGTAGAGACTGGGTACCACTCCAAGCAGGTACTGGCCCATTTCCTTCATCTCCTTTGCTTTCCATTGTGAAACTTACTCATGTGACTAATTTTCTAGTGTGAGGTCATGGTAAGCTGGCACAGATAACCAGATTGCATTGTACCTGTCAAACCGTGCGTGCGTCTTCATGAAGTGAAAAATACATTTCTGGAGGCGGTCAAGCATGCTGATCTGCATTGTATGAAGGAGGTCGGGCTTCGGAAGGTCGTGGATGATACGGAGAATATGTCGAAACACATTTAATCCTCGTTGTACATGGGGCGACTAGAGTTCGGCTTCAGCTGCCTCAGTGTTGGCATCGCTGAGAGTTCTATATAGGTTGTGATCCCGCCAGGGGTTTTGCTTGTCAGGAGGGACATAATCTCCAAGTTGGATCTTTGGACGCTTGCACCAAAATCAGACATGCCGCTCGAGATGATGTAGGTCCCTATACACTGGGCAATCTGCAAGCCATGCTGCCCAAACCGGTTAGCAATGCCTGAAGTTGCCATCTGCACAGAGAATGTTGTAATACCCCCTCTCAGCGCAGAGATTTTGTTCAAAGATGAGAGGCTGGAGTAGCCGCCAGAGTCCTTCATTCAGCACCTCTCGGTTTGTTTGCCGCTGCTCATCCAGCATCTCCTGAGGAATATTGCGGTTCTTGATCGGAATCGGCAGAAGAGTTACCATTACCACACTGTGCGTTGAGGTCATCTGGCAGATCTTCGAATATTGATTGCCAATTGTCATATATACAGGCCACTCCTTCTTGTCGCCAGCAATATTCAAGAGATGTGTTCTGTAGGACATGAAGATTAAAGGAACACGTGTATCCCCCACTCTGAGCTTTGACTTAACGTCGATTAGCATGTGATTATCTTCGAGTATTTATCCTTACCTGTGTCACTCACAACCTGGCCGCAGAGGGGATTTCAGCATAGAGGCATTTCGGCGGGGTATCGCTGTTAAAGCAACACGGAGGGGTGTAAATGAGATGCTCGGTGTAGGCTGGCTGCCGCATCACTCATTTCATGCTTTTGATGATGTCTCGACTGCAGCATTTGGTAGGGCGTTGGTGATTGTCATTCCGTCTCATATCCTCGAGAGTGTGTAGTTCCCTCTCTATGAGAGCCTGTTTATCTGGCATGCTAGCCATGAGCTTCTGGACTCTATCCCCATATATGAAGCTTGGGAAATGCAGAGCAGTGTTTTCTTCCTTCAGCACGTTGTCATAGCACGTCTTTATACTCATCTTCCTGATCCCACGCTGGATATATTTGTACTCTTCATGCGTCGCGAACGTGCAGTAGGCATTGTTTGTAGGTTCATCTTAAGGCAACTCTGATCTTTGCATTCCCATGGCTTCGTAACGTTACCGCTCAAAGGAGTGCTGGCGCCAGGGTATGTTTCCGTCCGCGGGAGGGGAGGCGGCGCTAGTTGAGACTCCGAGTCTGCGATGTTTTCAAAGTGTTCGACGTACAGAACCGCGTCCAAGTCTTCTGCTGAATCATGGATAGAGTGGAATTCATGACGCTGAGCAGATTCAACGTGTCGGGGAGCGCTGCGAATAGTCCGATACCTCTGGCATTGAACTTGAAGCTGTTCAGGATGGTGTAATGTGATATTTTGAAGTCGCCAGCTGTGTGAGGTGAACATCTTTCGGCACAAAAATTCGGGGCAACGGGAAGGGGTCATATCCGGCATTGTAGATGACACCCGAGGAGTGGAGTATACACTGTAGACAGGGACCAAAGTTGGTCCTGTGCCTGTGCTGCCTGGTGGGTGTAAGCACACGATACTATCAGCTACCTTGAGAGATTATTTGCGCCCCAGCACCGCCACAAGAAGGTACCGTACACGCCAGGAGTCACAAAAACGCTGCATGCGCAATATCCCATAATACTATGAATGAAACAATACCGATATAAAACCCATGAAAGAATTAAACCCTGAGTGATGCAAGCACCTCGCGATGTGTGTAATGATCAATGCCTGAGATAGATAGATAAGAACAAATGAAACAAACAAGGCAAGAACCCGACCCTAACCTGAACTCAACAACTATCACCTCCTCAGCAACACGAGGATGGGTTCGCTCATCCCATACCAAGTCATCCGGGGGCACCCCAGGGAGAAGGGCATCGAGGAGAGGGACATCGGGGAGGGGGAAATCTGGAAAAGGGACATTGGGGAGAGGGACATCGGGAAGAGAGTCATCTGGGAGACTGTCGCCATCTGCCGATTCCCCGAGCAGTTGCTGATCCACATGTACATCCATGTGTTTCCGGCTGGCTCAGCATCTCGCAAGGGTTGGCACTACTGGGCGAGATTTTTGCGGAGTCACACGGCCCAAAAACCCCAGTACGCTGAGGGGATGAGTCACTGAAGTTTGTGGTCGGGGGCGTGGCTCGGCAGTGTGAGGCCGTCTGGCAGGCCCCGGTGGTTATGTCTGTGGCGTATGTTCACGCATCTCCTGGCCTTGCTCAGGTAGCTCAATTGGCTGATCGTCTACCATGGTATCTTCATGGTCAGGAGAGGGATTGACCATCTCCCCCTGGCCAATCGTCCGAGGTTCATTGCGATCATCCTCATCCTCATCCTGCTCCTCATCCTCATCATCCTCCGCCTCATCTTCCTCGTCTTCATCTTCCCTATCTTCATCGTCACCATCCCTTTCCATGTCCACATTGCCGTGAAAATCAACGCCACACTGTGCGTCCACATCATCCTCCCTGCGCATATCCACATGAGAATGATATTCTGAGTCATATTCGCCGTCTGACGCCTCGGGAGTGTTGGAATCATCATCTGAGGAAATTGACACGGCGAGCGATGGTTCCAGCTCTAAATATACCCGCTCTGGTTAGCCCTCCGTGTCAGAGTCTGCCTCATGCATTTCCTGCTGCAACTGCAAAGCAACAGCACGAGAGATCTCATCTCCCCCTGGACTTTGTTTAAAAAACCTTTCCCTGTACTGTTTCCCTTCCCCTTCCCTTCCTCCATTGCCTTCCCCATTCCCATCCCTTTCCCCTTCCAGTCAGCAGTCACCATCCCATTCCCGTTCCCAAGCTTTGTTGCCTTCCAATTCCCAGTCCCTTTCTCACCGCCCTGGGTGTCCTCCTCACCGTCGCTATCATCTTTGGTATCTGCATCGCCAGGACGGCTCCATCCACCGCTCGGCGCTCGGGGATCCACCCTGTTTTCATCATCCTCATCCTTATCCATTATCTCATGCCAATGCAGTGGTCTACCAGCCAGGAATTGGCCTGGCTTGTACTGCCGGCAGCTTGGCGGCTCAATCATTTCCCTGGGATCATCGCTACCGTACCAAGCGAAACACTCACTGGTGCGTCCATCATTCTCTGAGCTGGTTGTCTGCGGAATGGATTGATGGACTTGATCCCTGAAGTCACAGGGGTTTTTATACTTCCAATTGTTCATTTGGTTGCAGGTTATGTGAGACATTTGCCCCATATATGATTGGAGGGCTGCCCACCACTCCCAAAAAGGTGAACTCCTGCTCCTATGGTGTGGCCACATCAGCTGCAATCGTGAAAAGTGGCGAGTCGCGACTGGATCAAGAATGGGAATATCATAAAAGAGGTCATGTGCCCCCTCTTCCTTAACGCCGCAAACATTGTATGTCCCTATGAGTCCACTGATGTGATCTGAGATGAATCCTTTCATACGGTTCCGATCCAATGAGAGTCATTGATTTATGACCAATGTTGGCATCTTTTCCCTAGCCATCCCCTTTCCTTTGTGGCTGCTTGTTTGTGCCATCACTGTGAGTTGAAAATGAATCTACATCCGAAGTGTTCGCATTATCATACTGTTTCATGTAGCGGAAGGAAGCCCCGAGGGAACGTACAAGGTTGTGTAGGTTATCGGGTGTGTTTTAGATTGAGAGGCACTGTTTTGTGCAAGTCGTGCGATGTCGAGATAGTTCAGCATGCTGGTGGTGTGTTTAATACGAGAGGAAAAGAGATTGAAGGTGTAGGCAAGAAGGAAGGGATATATATACTCCAGTTCCTGCGATTACTTGGTTCTACTTGTGAGATATGATAATTTTGATGTGTATCCTGCGTTTTGTTGGTTGACAAACACCAAATGGCCCAGCATTCATCTTGCACAACCACCAGGTAGCTCCTGAATGACAAGCCTCGAGAGGAGGTTTAGTATTCGCAGTGAGGATAGTTTAGGACTCCGGGCGTTGCTTCTGAATCTCACACCACTTTCACCGCTCAGACCTCACGCATCTCGGAGCACACTGCGCAGGTCTCATGTTGTCCTAACTGTGCAACCATCCAACACAGCAACGAACACGCATATCTGTGGAAAAAGCCCACGCAGCTGATGTCATATGATGGAGAATACGTGACTGTTGGTTGTGCAATGCTTTTAGGTCTGCCAAAGGGGGATTTCCTCCGGGAAGCTGAAGATATACACAATTGATGGTTCGAATTTTTTTGCCAAGAACGAGTGCAATACTATGATAACCTCACGAAGGGGCCATAAACACCCTTCAAGCGGTGCAAATTGACTCTCAGACGTTGCTGTATCAGTGAATATCAATGCTGAGCTTGATCTGAGTTCAATCTGATGGCTGTTGACCCCATATTTGGATGCTTCTCAAGGGATCACGTCCCCAAGTATTGTCACGGTTTAGAGTCCAGCGCATTGTTCACTGTCACTCCTCTTTTTGTCTAATCCCTCCCTGGTCGATCAAATAGGTGTCTACCTAGCCTCCCGTTGCATAAGCATGCAAACGCAATTGTTGGTGCATTTTTAACATCGATGATCAATATCGGACTTGGCCTTCCCAAAGCCCTCACCCTGACACGGCACTGGTGGTAAGAAATGTTCAAAGTCTTGCTAATCGTCAAAATCAACAAAAGCGTGGGTCTTGGGGGAATTCTCCACTTCTCCCTGCCAAGAGACGCGTTTCCTTAGGGGCTGGCGAGAGGGATTCGTCTCAAGGATGGGGTTCCGTAGCCTCAACAATCCAGAGTGAGAACTCCACCCCCTCATCTTCGCTGACCAATTGTCGCATTGCAGATATCACTCAACGTGTGACTTCCACCCCGTCCGCTACACTGTGACAGTGCCTGAATACTGCAACCGCCAAGCCAGGCACAAGCAGCTGTATCTCAGCAACACCCGGAGGAAACTCACAGACAGACCAAACGCATCGCGTTGTATCCAGTCCCGTATCCAGACATTGCTAGGACTCCCACTCCTCTCAGCGGTCTTGAATACCTGAGTACCCCTGTCCCTAATCCAGAAGCCCGCGCAATCATTACAAATACACTCCCATCCCAAGATACGGAGAGGAATCAGAGACAGAGGCAGTGGTAATTGCTACAGCAGGCATTGTCTACACCTCGATCAGTGGTCTGCGGCAGTCGCAGCATCCATCGATTTGGTCACTCAGACATGAGGTGTCTTGTATTTGCAACGGGCAGACTCCTGCATCAGCAAAATATATTTAACTCGCTGGGAGCCTCCAGGAGTGTCTGACAGGATGTGGAGTGTAAACTTAGATGTGTCAATTTCAGGAGAGTATCAGACCCTTGGAGGGCATACCTGCCAGCCTTCAGAGTAACTGGGAGCGCCGACGACAAGCCTGGGAGCAGCTCGGAGTGCCTGCGACAAACATGGGAGCGCCAGCAACAAGTCTGGGAGCACCTCGAATCCCAGTAGAGCAGTCTGGGAAAAACGACATCTTCTTTGGCAACGCTGCAGGTACGTCAGGAAATCATAGCTACTACTTATCGTTCAACGATTTTAAAAACTCATGTAATCAGTTTGTGTTCTCATCTATGTATCTATATAGTGACCCATCTACACACGGTATATCACGACTGCCTGCAGGAAGTGGTTCAGCATAATTCGAGGTGCGCCTTGAAATGACAATCGACTGAACTCAGAGATACACTCCGATGCCGTGATTGGGCAAGTTTCGAGATACACTTGGAGATGGTAATCTTGCGAACTTAGAGGCCGTAATTGCGCGAGTTTGGAGACTCACTTGGAGGGTGTGATCGAGCGAGTTTGGAGATACACTTGGAGGCCATGATGGAGTGAACATAGAGATGCACTGCGAGATCGAGATCGAGCGAGTTTGCAGATGCACTTGGAGGCCATGATGGTGCGAACTTACAGGCCGTAATCGAGCGAGTCTGGAGATTCACTTCCAGGCCGGGATTGAATGAACTTGGAGATGCACCCGGAGATCTTGATCGAGCGAGTTTGGAGTCGCAATTTGAGGTCGTGATGGTGCGATAATGCAGGCCATAACCGAGCGAGTCTTGAGATACACTTGGAGGCCGTGATTGAGCTAGTCTGGAGATTCACCTCGTAGCCGTGATGAAGCGAGTTTGGAGATACACTTGGAGGCCGTGATTGAGCGGGATTAGACGAGGACTTGCAGGCGGTCGATGGAAGGCGCGCCGGGTGGTGAGACTCTAATCATCAGTTAATTTACTTGCAACCGTGGGAATGTGACAAGGCGACCTTACCTTTGGGCTCTCATCGAGAGCTGGTTGATGGCAGTCAATCGTGTCAGGAGGCACGCCGGGAGCTGAAGCTAGATTCAGGGTCAACTTGCAATCCTGAGGACAAAGAGAGGACAAACAATCTTACGTGGCTGCTGTACTCCGTGTATGCAGTACTCGGTGTATGCTGTACTCTGTGTATGCTGTACTTGGTGTCAACTCATGATCATGGCATGGAGAGATAGAGAGGGATGACTCAACTTTCTGCTCTGCCATGATGCTGGAGTAGTAGACAAGAAAGAGAGAGATAGAGATGAACATGATAATGATATGGAGGATATGAGCGGATTTGGGAAATCAGGGGTTGGACTTGCCTGATTGAGTATAGAAGACCTCCTATCGGTGTTGATATATGGCGGATCGGTACTTGTACCTCCCGTATCGGGGATGGTAAATTGACTCACACACGAAATTGTGTTAAGTCCCAGTTTCCCAGGATGATTCGTGCCATCTCCTCTCCTCTCTCTCTTTCTCGTCCTCAACTCAACCATCACCTAAGAACATGAAGTTAAGTCATCCCTCTCTATCTCTCCATGCCATGATCAATAGTTAACAGAAAGTAAAGCATACAGCGAGTACAGCATACACCGAGTACACCATACACCGAGTACAGCATACACCAAGTATATCTTACACTGACTACTGCATACACCGCGTACTGCATCATCTAAACACCGGCTCTCTCCCAGTCTCATCCAGTATGTCATCTCTCAGTAGACCATGTTGTACTCAATTCTTTACATTCCCACAATTACGAGTTAACCAATGAATAGAGTCTCAGCTCCCGTGGCGCCTCCCTCCCGAACTACTGCCTCCAGATTAACCGCCTCCACATACTGCTCCACTCTCGCTCAATCATGGCCTCCAAGTGTATCTCCAAACTCGATCAATCACACCCGCCAAGTATATCTCCAAACTCGCACCATTACGGCCTCCAAGTTCACATGATCACAGCCTTCCAAGTTCATCTCCAAACTCGGTCGATCACGGCCGCAGAGTGCATCTCCAAACTCGCTCGAATACGGCCTCCAAGTGCATCTCCAAATTCGATCTATCACAGCCTTCAAGTGTATCTCCAAACTCCGTCGATTACGGCCTCCAAGTTCGCACGATCACGGCCCCCACGTGCATCTCCAAACTCGCTCGATCACAATCTCGGAGTGCATCTCTAAGTTCAGTCGATCCCGGCCTCCAAGTGTATCTCCAAACTCGCTCAATCACACCCTCCAGGTGTAACTCCTAACTCGCTCGAATACGGCCTCCAAGTTCGCATGATCACGGCCTTCCAAGTGCATCTCCAAACTCGGTTGATCCCAGCATTGGAGAGCATCTCTAAGTTCAATTGATCACGGTGTGGGGAAACACTGGAGCTGGAGGTCAGACAGCCCATCATCAACACTCCACAGCACCTCGCATGGTATCCAAAGGGAATTCGTGACAAAGAGTGGTTCTGGGTCGAGTAGCGTAAGAAGAGGGTTAGAGGATATGAACGGATACCCGGCCTTGATGAACCAAAAGAAATCCGTCGATCTATGAACAGTTGGCAAGAGAGCGTAAGGTTCGACACATATTGCGTGGATCCACGAAAGCTTGGCAAGAGTGCATAGGATTGAGAGCTGGGAAAGACAGAGTGAGTATTTCGTATATCGGGATGATGTCTATCCACCCCGGCATATTCGAAATATATACTGCCTGTCACTGAGTCCATCGCCATTATCCCTGTATCTCCGTCTGTATATATATAGAGGGACATAGATAATACATGCCATATTATGATGAAGCGAATCTCGTGACTGTAACAGACCAATATGATCAATGAAATGCCTTGTGATTATGGCACTGTATGAACCACTGGTGTGAGAATACGGCACCAAGTCTCTCGCAGACCTGGTGCAGAGGTCTTAGCTGCTCTCGAAGTCTCCCGCAGACCTGCGCAGAGGTCTCAGCAGCCGCAAAATTTAAGTATCCTAATAGTCAAATTTAGTAGCATCCTGAATGCACCTCCATCACTGCAGGGGTTTTCAGGAGCACGTGAGAATGCTCTTGCAGAGTCTGAGAGCGCATTGCAATGCTCAAGGGGGGTTGGGAGCTTCTGGAAGTGCTTAGCGGCACTGGCAAGGGCTACCGGAGTTTCTGGGAGGTTGGGGTATGGCTTCCGGACTGAATTACATTTTGCTGATGTGGAGCTCTACATGTGGAACAGACGGCCATTTATGAGTGCAAGCCACTTGGAGATGGTAAGTTATGCAACGCGATGCATTGTGAAAGCATTAGCTGTAGGCCCACACTGGCAGATGACAGAGATGTACTGGAACACCACTATGCAGCAATTCAACATTTGGTCCATAGCATTTGAGGCGCGCATATAGGAGATCTTGAAAGAGGTATGCTGAAGAAATGGCCCACGTTGGATATTACACACTCGAACCGGTACACAGTTCGAGCCCAAGTCGATAAGGTTAAATCGCATTTTATTCAATCAGCAAGGGATAACCTGACAGAGCATTATAATCTCCACCGCTTTGAATCCGCCACAGAGTGTTTGGAATCGATTGATCCCCTTCTGGCAGACAAGAAGTATTATTTTCCTGCAGCAGAGCATGTGGAAGGTGGTGTACGCGTTTCTAATCCCACGCTGAGAGAGTCAAAAGCAGGTAACAAATGGCCAGTGTCAAGATTACTTCCTGGCATAAGCAATCCCGGGGTACATCTACATCAGATTTTATCATCATGGGATCAGCCGCGGTACATATGCTGATGGATTTCATACGTCCATGATTGACGACGAGAACGGTCATATACCCTCGCCACTGATCCCGTTCACCTGCACCGTGTTGCGCAATGATTTAATGGAGTGGCAAGAGAACAAAGGTGGTCATCCGAAAGCGTCCAAGTCGAAGCTGAAAGCGGACAGACCTGATCGCTCAAACTACTTCAACTTCAAGACTGACAGTGTTAAGAACACATCCTGCTGCTCTGCAACGGGTCGCAAGTTGCGAACCTCACCTGGCATTGCAGACACGTACCCATTCTTGATGAATACCTCGAACTCACCACCACAGAGCTACAAGCAGAGGTTGTATAAAAACACCCTTGCGATAGCCAAGCGTCAGATCCAACAGGCGGAGAACCCAACGCCTGCCATGGTCATTAGCATGGGAGCAGAGCCCGTTGACAATGCTATTCTTCATGACTATTTGACCTCTGAATGAGTGCTGGAGGAGCCTGAGATTGGATTCACAGACCGAGACATCCCAATAGGCAACAATTGCACCGATGACAAACTGCATTTCGGAATGCCATGGGGCAGTGGGGATTACGCAGTTGAAGGTGAACAAAGCGACGAGCGCGATGCCATCCCCACAGCCAGCTGGCGATGCAGGCCCCCGACTGAATTCAACACTGTTGACCTGGTAACCAGTCATGTCGATGAGGATGAGTGCGACGATGGCGATGATGCGGATGCGGATGAGGACCAAGATGCATCGCTAACCGATGATGGATCAAGACAGAATGAGGCGGACTGTGCGCATGGTACTAGTGAGTGTGATGATTGGACATGGAGATGATGAGGACGCGGATGAGGAGGAAGAAGTATCGCAAGCCGATGATGGATCAACGCAGAATGTGGAGGACTGAGTGCATAGTACTAGAGACTGTGAAGATTGGACAGTATATTTCAGATTTGTAAAATACGATAATGGCGAAGCAAATGCAACGGCAAGGGATGTATCCGACGCGAAGACTGCATTGTGATACGTGACAACATCTCAAAACTGAACATATATGGGGATAGTGCGGCATCCAATATATAGCAATAGCGGACAGGTAAAATGTGGAACTAGGCTGGAGAAAGGCATACATATCGCCAGGTGTTGTGTATACGGCTTCAGCATAACTGCGGCCCCTGCGAGGATTGTAACACACGGGTCCTCCTGATGGTGGGTATAATTTACCACAAAGTAAACGAGGCACCTGAGCAACACGACCCGTCGCCTGGGCGAAGGGAAGCGTGTAATTATTGGCCAGAGGGTACGAGGATCCATCAGAGCCATCAGAGCCATCCGGAATACCCGGGCGTTTCTGAAGCAAACTGGGGTCATTGCTGATGTGGGCAATCTGCAAGCCATGCTGCTAATACCGGTTTGCAACGCCTGATGTTGCCATCTGCACAGAAAACTTTGTAATACCCGATCTCAGTGCTGGGATTGTGTTTCAAGGTGACAGGCTGGATTTCCAGCCAGAGTACTTTGTTTGGGACCTCTCGGTTTGTTTGCTGCTGCTCATCCTGCCGATTTGGAGGAATATTGCGGTCCTTGATTGGGATCGGCAGGAGTGCGACCACTACGATGCTGTGCGTTGAGGGCATCTGGCTGATCCTCTGCAATAGATTCGGAATTGTCATCCATACAGGCCACTCTTTCTTGTCGTCAGCACAATTCGAGAGATGTGTTCTGTCGGACAAGATGATCATGGGAACCAGTGTTTCCCCCACTCTGAGTGTCGATTTAACGTCGATGAGAATGTAATTATCCTCGAGTGTAGCTGCTCACCTGTGTCTCAGACCTCCAGTCCGCGGTGTGCATTTCAGTATAGAGGCATTCCGGTGCCATATCTGTTGAGCTGATTGGAAGTACTGATGTCACTATACCAAGGACTATGATGTAACTTGCCCCGTTTGTAGTTACCGCCTTTAGTCATCGATCGACCTTATGTCGATGCGACATCTCTCGTTCCACAATACAACAGACTCACCCCCGCATACATCCACGCACACTCGACCACTCGAGCCCACGACACAGTACGGTGTTATGATCCCTTGTATTGAAAGAGAAAACCGACGATCAACACAACCACTTCCGTTTGTCGAGTGGAGGTCAACATCGTCACGGAGGGGCATCTCAACAAGCTAAGTGATTCTCCCGCATCCCGCTATGTGTCTGACGGCAGCTGCTGGAATCCTTCCGTAGAGTCTGAGAGACTACAATAACTGATGATTGCGATATAAGATCGTGCAGGATGAGTTCAACTACCATCACCATCACCAAGTTCAATTGCACGAACAATGCAAAATGCGCAACCGAGATGGCCCTACTTCTCGTACAGAAGCAAGTGTATAGTATCATCAAAGGACTCGATGCCAAGCCGGAAGAGCCAGCCGCAAAAGCGACAGCAACAGAGAAGGCTGCTTTCAAAGACTGGATGAATCGCCATGGTGTTGCAAGATCGGATATCCTGCTTGGCATGGAACCGAGGATTCAAGAGGAATGTACGGTCGTCGACGATGCGAAGACGCTTTGGGCAAAGCTAGCATCAGCCTACAAGTCAAAGCTGAAGCTGAACATCTTCGAGATTAGGGAAGACCTTTGGAGCATCAAGCTACACTACTGCGGAGATGTCGACAACTACGCATCGCAGATCCATCGGGAAATCCAGGATGACAATCTCTGCGTACGACTGACTGCAACATCAACCGCTGGCACTGATGCTCCCGACACCGACGTGTCTGCATATACAATCCCCAAGATGAGTGGGCAGGAACACAACTTCTACCTCCTTCACAGGATCCCAAGGAATGATGAGTGGAAAGTCTTCCTGGGGCTCATGATGGACAAAAATGCCATGATGACCGCCACGCCTGATGCGTTCATCACCAAACTCGTCGAAATGGACGCTGCAATCAAGAGAGAGAATGGGCTCGCTCCAGAAGCACTGCTCTTTGCAAAGACGGGTGGTAAAGGTGGTAATAGTAAAGCTGGCAAAGGCAGCAGAAGTCCAAAGAAGGACAAGAGAGATGATAAGGGAGACAACGATAGGAAAGAGAGGGATCTTCAGAATGGATTTCATTGCCAACCGCAAGTGCATATCACCGAGAACAAGTGTTAGCAGTGGGTCCAATTTCGCTGTTCAGTTCTGGGTCCGGGTCCGACCCGGAACTGGCCTGTTGCAACATGTTTCCACACAAAACCCGCTCCTCAAAAGTCAACATTTCTAGCTCCAATTGAGTATTTGAGTTCTGAGCATATCTCGACATAATATATACTCGGATTGTGCAGTTTTAGCCACTCTTTCACCACCCGCTTTCAGAATTTCCGATCGGATCAATATTCATTGAGTGGCTATGAAAACCCGGTCATTTGTGCTGTATTTTCGCTTTATTTCACTGAGACTCAATGAATATTGATCCGATCGCAAATCTGAAAGCGGAACGTGAAAGAGCGGCTAAAACTGCAAAACGTTCTTATGCAGTATGTCAAGATACGATCGAAACTCAAATACTTAATTGGAGCCCAGGTTGAGGGAACCGTAAAATGGAAATGCGGTCCGGTTCCAACCCAGCCCCAAACCCGGCGAGTTTAACTGCGGTCCAGGTAACAGCCTGCAACAATTGTTACCACTACCTAGAACTGCTTGAGCAAGCTATGCGGCGATCCTCGAAAGTCTGCCGACACTGCAGCAAAAGCATCGACTGAGACAACTTCGACACTCACCACTTCGATCTAGAACTATTGGATGGTGGCTAACTCGAATCCTTCATCCAGTGTTTGCTTCATCGTTTGCGGATGGACGACTCACATCTCCGCACGTCGATCCATGTTCATCACCTGCACCGAATATCATCTAAATCCAAAGAAGGTGCAGGGATGGAATGGCATCACATCATTTTCATCCGGATATGGGGGTGTTAGGTTGATTTGCCGGCTGCCAGATGGAAAGAGGGATACGATCATACCCCAAGATGTGGTGCAATTGCCGGGATCATTCAATCTCATCTCACAATCTCAGATCATGGACGAGGATGTCAAAGTGGAACTGGTGAATCACTACGGTCTCAACCTCGACAATCGGCATGGCAAATTGATTGCCACTGCACCTCAGGTCAATGGGCTATTTGTTCTGGATCGCGTTCTGGATCGGGCTCTGGAAGCGACCGAATACACCGATATCGACGTGAGCTGCCTACTGGAACTTAAGACAACTGCACATGCATCTCGACACGATCCAGAGAAGCGGAGTTTACGGCACCGCCTCCTGGCACAAGTCGGTCTCAAGGATGTGGAGATCTTGCGGACGATCACCGATGCTCCGAGAATGACTGGGAAGTGTGATTGCAACAGCTGCATCACAAGCAAATTGACGAGAATACCCTTCACTCCGAACATCACTTCCCGGGCGACTGGGCCACTGCAGCTGATGCACTCGGACATATGCGGTCCCCTGGAAACAGCCATCGGAGGAGGTTGATATATGCTGCTCTTCATCGACGACGCCACGAGGCAAACGGATGCGTACGTATTGAAGTACAAGTCAGAAGCCCTTGAGACATTCAAAGCGTAGAAGGCTCTTCGAGTAAAGGAGCCGGGCAAGCAAGTAGAGCGGTTTCGTACAGATGGAGGCCGTGAGTATACCTCAAAGAAATATTGCAGAATACCTAAAATCAGAGGGCATCGCAAAGGAAACGACTATGCCCTGCACTCCTCAGTCTAATGGAGTTGTCGAACGGGCGAACCACCCGATCATGGAGCGTGTACGATGGATGCAGGATGATGCCGGACAATCGAAGAAGTCCTGGGCATTTGCAGTTTCAGCGGCGGTCTATCTCAAGAACCGCACGACAATGCGATCTGTAGTAGGCAAGACTCCGTACGAGTCCTGGCACGGATCCGGAAAAAGCCATCTTTGAATCATCTCTGTGTGTTCGGATGCTTGGCTTTCGTGCACATTCCGAAAGAGAAACGAAAGAAGCTGGATTCCAGAGCCACTCCCTGCATATTCGTTGGGTACATCATCTCGACTGAGCAGTACTTCATATACGATCCATTGGACAGGACGCTTCTCTGCTCCCGAGATGTGGTTTTCAGAGAAGGGAAGGGGTACACAGCACTGAATGCTGCTGATGAAGCGATCTTGAATGAGCACTTCTACAGAGATGCCATCGAGGAACCCAAACCCACAACGACCAAAAAGGAATGTGAAACCTCGCAGCCAACCGGAGATGGAAATTCCGAACATCAAACCGAGGAGTCATTGGACGACGAATCACCTCCGAAGCTGAAGAAGATATCACGAGAATTGGCTGGCCTTGGGTTGTCACTTGGAGATGCGTGGAAGCTGCCGGCCAAAGGTAGTCACTGAAACCACACTGGGAAGGATACTTTGGCACAGTCTGCACAATTGGCTCTTGAAGATGAGGAATGTGAGGATATGATGCCGATCTACGCTGCGGCTGCTATCTCCCACGATTATGAGGATGGCATTGACGATCCAAAGTGTTACAAAGCAGCAACCAAGTCTCTGCTCGCCGAGACATGGGATACGGCCATGAATGCAGAGTTAGATGCAATTGGTCAGCATCAAGTCTGTGGGGATTTGGTGTAGCTTCCGGAAGGGAGAAAGGTTTTGCCAAGTCACTGGGTATACAAGATCAAGCATGATGGTGGAAGCAATGTGCAGCGGTTCAAGGCCAGGCTAGTCTGTGGAGGGAATCACAAGATCGAAGGCATCTACTACCAAGCTACGTATGTACCGCCTTCTCGCTTGGGTGAAGTTAGGCACTCGCCATCGCCGCCATCTACGATCTCAAGATCCATCAAATGGACGTATGCACGGCTTTCATGGGAGTTGACTTGGAAGAAGAGATCCATATGCACCAGCCGGAGGGATATTTTTGTTTGGTCCAAACTGGGAGCCAATACAACGATACAAAATACACAAAGACTTCGTGGAACATGGTACTCTGCTTGAGAAAGTCTCTTTATGGCCTGAAGCAGTCATCGCACGTTTGGTACGGCACTTTTAAGGACTTCGTGAGCTCGAATGGATTCCGGGCATCACGTGTCGACGGAGGACTGTTCATGCTCCATGATGAGAATCAAGGCACAGTCGTTTCCACAGTCATTCTGTACGTCAATGATCTCCTTATCATTGCCGACGAGGGCTTGATTGGGCAGATGAAGGACCACATGAAGAAGAAGTTCCGGAGGCATGATCTTGGGAGTGTCTCCTTCTATCTCGGCATGAACATCCAACGTAATCGGGAGCATCACACGATTGACATACATCAGCACAGCTACATTCGGACGATCTTGGCGAAGTTCAGAATGGACGAGTCCAGGCCAGTTGCCACACCAGTGGCAATCAAGCTTCACAAGAGGAAGCCTGACGAAAAAGCCTGTGATCCGACCATATACCAATCTATGATCGGAAGAGTTATGTACGTGATGGCTGCCACTCGGCCGGATGTTGCATATGCTATTGGAGTTCTCAACCGGTACAATCACGACCCGAGCAATGAGTCTATGGTGACTCTCAAGGGCGTGTTGCGGTAACTCAATGGCACAAAGGACTGGCGTTTGCATTTCGGAGGAGCACTTGGAGAAGGCGAACTGAGATGTTATGTCAATCCGGACTATGCTGGATGCCCGGATGACTATATATCGACAAGTGGACTGGTCATCACCTTCGGAGGAGAGGTCGACAGGAGATCGAGAAAACAGAAGTCGACTGCTCAAACCACGACTGATGCCAAATACAATGCCTTTGGAGTAGGCTGCATGAGACTCACACCGAGATCGCATCTCTTGAACGAGCTCGGCATCCCGACTATGTTTCCCATGTTCTCCGATTCACAGTCACTGATTGCGAGTATCAAGAACAGAATCTACCGCGGAACTGCAGTTACACACATTGAAACCAGGTACTACCCTGCTGGAGATATGGCCAGAGACGGAGAGATCGACTTGAGCTACGTACCAACTGCTGAGATGCTCGCCAACTGCTTCACAAAGCCGCTGCCAAAGCCTGCCTGCTTGATGCAGTGTGCTGCGATGAGAATGATCGGAATGGGCCTCGAGAATGGCCTCGGTACACTCGGAAATGGTTTCAGGATTGGAGTTGGGAATCGCCTGGGAAATGGTCACGGAAATGGTATCGGAATTGGAATTGGATATGGCATCGGGAATGCCCTCGGAAAGTACATTGATTGGGCACGTTTGCTTCGAGGAGATCCACAATGGTTGATTGGCTCCTCTTCTTGTTTGTTTACTGTTTTTGTTTCAAAGGGACGTGATAGCCGTCCTGGAGGAATGTTGAGCTGATTGGAAGTACGGGTATCACTATGCTAAGGACTATGATGTGACTTGCCTCTTTTGGAGTTAGCGCCATTAGTCATCAATCGACCTTATGTTGATGCAACATGTCTCGTTACATGATACAATAGACACAACTTCACATACGCCCGCACACACTCGACTACTCGAGCACACGTCACCATACAACAATACCGCTGTTGACGCAGCACTGAGGGGCGTACATGAGATGCTCAGCGTAGGCTGGGTGCCGCATCAACCATCTCATGCTTTGGATGATGTCTCGACTCCTGGATTTGATAGGGCTTTGGGGATTGTCATTCCATCTCACATCGTCGAGAGTGTGTAGTTCCCACTCCCCGAGCGCCTGATCATCTGGCATTCTAGCCATGAGCTTCTGGACGCAATCCCTGTTTTTGATGCCTGGGAACTGCAGAGCAATGTTTCCTTCCTTCAGCAAGTTTTCATAGTACGTCTTCGTACCCTTCTGGTTGATCCCACACCAGATATAATTTTACTCTTCATGCGTCACGAACGAGTAGGAGGGATTGTTTTGTAGGTTCCTCTTGAGGCAACCCTGAGCGTCGCATTCCCATGGTTCAGCAATATGATTGCTCAGAGGTGCCCCGGCGCCTGGGTATGTTTCTGTCCGTGCCGGAGGCGGTGGCGGTGGTTAAGACTCCAAATACACGATGTAATCAATGAGTTCCAGCTAGGGAAAATGAGTCGTCCAAGTTTTACACAGAATCTTTGTTGGCGTTCAATTCACGACGCTGTGTGGGTGTAACACATCGGGAAACGCCGCAAATAGTCAGATTCTTCCGGTGTGCAACTTAAAGGTGTTCAGGATGATGTATTTTGATATGATTAAGTCGCCAGCGGTCTGAGGTGAATGTCTTTCTGCATGAACATTCGGGGCAACAGAAAGGGGTCTTCACTGGGATTGTCGACAACACGCGAGGTGTGGAGTATACACTGTAGAAAGGAACCAAAGTTGGAGCTGGGCCTGAGCAGACAGGTAGGTGTAAGCTCACAATACTTTCAGCTAACTTGAGCGATTTATTGAGCCTTAACACCATCACAAGGAGGTATCTTACACGCCAGGAGTTACGAGAACACTGCATGCACGATGTTGCATTATACTATGAATGAAATACACCCGATCCAACACCCATCAATAAAAAGACCCCTGAGCAATTCAAAACCCTCGCGCTGTGTGTAATAATCAATGCTTGAGATATATTGATTAGAACAAATGAAACGAACAAGACAAGAACCTGACCCTATCCCAAACCCAACAACCATCGCCTTCTCTGCAACGCGAGGACTGCTGCACTCCTCGCATACTGAGCCATGCAGGCACACCCCACAGAGATGAACATCTGGGAGAGGGATATCAGGGAAAGGGACATCAGGGAGAGGGACATCAGGGAGAGGGATTTCGGGGAGGCTGTTGCCACCTGCCGATTCGCCAAGAAGCTGCTGATCCACATCCACATCCGAAGTGTTTCTGGCAGCCTCAGCTTCTCGCAGAGTTGGCACCTCTGGGCGAGGTTTTCATGGCATCACAATCCCCAAGAACACGAGCCCATCGAGGGGATGAGTCTCCAGAGTTCGGAGTTATGGGTGACGCTCCAGGGTTTTTGGCCATGGGGCAGGCGCCGGAGGTTGTAACCGTGGGGTATGGTTGCGCATCTCATGGCTTTCATCCGGTGGCACGAGTGACTGATCGTCTACCATTGTATCGAAATCGCCAACTGATATATTGACCATCTCCCCCTGGCCAATCTTCCAAGGTTCTTTGCCATCATCCTGATCCTCAGCCTGGTCGTCATCCTCATCCTCCTCCTCCTCATCTTACTCCTCCTCATCATGCCTCACTTCATCTTCCGTCTCTTCATCGTCACTGTCCATTTCCAGATCCACATCGCGGTCAAAATCAACTCCACACGGTGCGTCCACATCATCCTCTATCTGCATATCCACATGCAAATCATGTTCTGAGTCATATTCGCCGTCCGACTCCTCAATAGTGTCTGTATGATCATCTGAGGAAAATGACAGGGCGGCCGATGCTTCCGGCTCTAGATATACCTGCTCTAGTTAGCTCTCTGTGTCCGAGTGTGTCATATACATTTCCTTCTGCAACTGCAAAGCAACGGCACAAGAGATATCATCTCCCCGTGGGGTTTGTCTAACATTACATTTCCCTTTACCATTTCCCTTCCACTTCCCCTTCCCCACCTCCATTGCCATCCCCTGCCCCTGCCCATTCCCTTCCCAGTCCTGAGTCGCCTTCCCATTCCCCTTCCCATCCTATGGTCCCTTCCCTTTCCTGGCCTCTTTCTCACCACCCTGGGTGTCCTCCTCACACTCGCCATTGTCATTGTCATTGCCATCGCCATGATGGCTCCTTCCACCGCTCGGCTCTCCTCAATCCACCCAGTGTTCATCATCATCATCCTCATCAATTATCTCATGCCAAGTCAGTGGTCCAATGGGCAGGACGTAGCCTGGCTTGTACTGGCGGCACATTGATGCCTCAATGTTTGCCCTGGGATCTTCGCGACCGTACCAAGGGGAACTCTCGCAGTTGCGTTGAACGTTCGCCGAGCTGATTGTGTGCGGATGGGAGCGATCAACTTGATCCCCGAATGCATGGTGGTTGTCCCACCTCCAATTGTTCATCTTGTCCCGGGTTATGTGAAACATTTGCCCCATAACTGGGCGGGAGGTTGCGGTCCACTCCCGAAAAGGCGAACTCCTGCTCCTGCGGTGCAGCTACACCAGCCGGAATGGTGAAAAGTGGCAAGTCGCGACTGGATTAAGAAAGATTATATCATTAAAGAAGTCACATGCCCTCTCATCCTAGACACCGCAAACATTGAATATCCATATTAATCCACCGATGTGTTCGGAGATGGATCCCTTTATACAGTCCTGATGCAACGACAGGGGTCGATTGATGACCGATGTCGGCATCCATGCCCTAGTCTTCCCCATTTCTTTTCGGTCGCCCTGTGGTGGCATCGCTGTGAGTTGAGTATGAATTTACTTCCAAAACGTCAGCATTATGATACAGTTGCATGTAGTGGAAGGAAGCCCAGAGGGAACGTACAAGGTTGTGTAGGTTATCAGCTGTGTTATGGACCGAGAGGCATTGTGATATGCAGGTCATCTGAGGTCGAGATAATTCGGGATGCTGCCGGTGTGTTCAATGCAGGAGGCCACGAGAATGGAGGTGTAGGCGGGAAGAAGGGATATATTTACTCGAGTTCCTGCAATTTCTTGGTTCAACTTGTGAGATATCAATATTTTGATTCATATCCCTCGTTTAGTTGGTTAACAAACACAAAAAGGCACAGTCTTGGTCCTGCACAGCCACCAAGCATCTCATGGACGAGAAGCCTCCAGGCAACATATAGTACTTGCGGTGAGGAATATTTCTGATGCTGGGCGTTGCTTTTGCATCTCACACCACATCCACCGCTCAGACCTAGTGTTAGCAACGGTTCCGTTTTGGGACCGATTCTACTATAGCGGGTCGAAGAAAACCCGGAACTGGCCGGTTTGGTTCCGGTTTTTGCCAAACGGTTCCCTTGATTAAGTCCACCATTATTGATCAGAGAATTCAGAGCTTGGTATGTGAATTATGCAGCTTTGCATGGCGCATCTTTTCGTGGTCTCCGATTTTCGATATCTTGAAAACTCAGCAAGTGGCTTTGAAAATACAGTGATTTTTCGCCCAAAAACCATGTTTTTGCACCATCGCTTGCCGAGTTTTGAAGATATCGAAAATTGGAGACGATCAAATGAAGCGCCATGCAAAGCTGCATAATTCACTTACCAAGCTCTAAATTCTCTGATCAATATTGGTGGACTTAATTGGGCAGTTCGCTTAAAAAATCGTTGATTTTTGATGTGGTAAGGCCGTTGCCACGTAGACCTATTAGACCGGCCGGTTCCGCATATGGAACCGTTGCTAACACTACTCAGACCTGATGCATCCCGGTGCAAACTGAGTAGTTCTCAGGTTGCCCTAACTGTGCAACAATCCAACAAGGCTACCACAACACCTAGCAGTGGAAAAAGCCCACCCAACTGATGTGATAGAATAAAGAATACGACATTGTTCGCTTTGCAATGCTTTTAGCTCGGCCAAAGGGGGATGTCCGCTGGGAAGCTGAAGATATACACAATCGATGGTCCAAAGTATTGTGCCAGGAACTAGTGCATAACTATGATACCCGTGCCAAGAAGGCATAAACACCCTTCAAGCGGTGCAAATTGACCTTCAGATGTTGCTGTAACTGTGAATATCAATGCTGAGTGTAATCTGAGTACAATCGGATGGCAGTGGACCTCATGATTGAATGGTTTTCAAGGGATCTCGTCCCCGAGTATTGTCATGGTTTAGAGTCCAGCTTGGTCTACACTGCCACTCTCTTTCTTGTTGAATCCCTCCCTGGTCGCTGAAATAGGTGTCTACCTCGCCTGCCATGGCATATGCATGCAGAGGAAATTGTTCCTGCATTCTTAACGTCAAACATCTACATCAGACTATGCCTTCCCAGAGCCCTAACCCCAACATCACTTTGGTCGTACTAAATGTTCGAAATCTTGCCAATCTTCAGAGTCAACAACACAGTGGGACTTCCGGGAATTACCCACTTCCCCCTGCCAAGAGACGCGTTTCCATACCGGCTGGTGAGAGGGATTCCTCTCAAGCAGGGCATTCCGTACCCTCTCCTATCCAAAGTCAGATCTCCACCCCCTCATTTTCGCTGAACAATCCTCACGTTGCAGATATCACTCAACACGTGACATCCACCAAGTCTACTGCCCAGTGCCAGTCAATGAATACTCCATCCGGCACCCCGGGTAGAAGCAGTTGTAGAGCACCAGCAGCCTGAGAAACCTCACAGACAGACCCAACATGTCATGTTGAATCCAGTTCCGCATCCGGCATGGCTATCACTCCCACTCCTCTCAGTGGTCTTCAAAACTTGCCTACCTCTATCCCTAATCCAGAAGCCCGCGCGATCATTTCAAATCCACTGCGAATGCCAGCTAAAGAATGGAATCAGCCACAGAGGCAGTGGCAACTGCAACCGCAGGCGGAGTCTACACCTGAATCAGTGGTCTCCGGTAGTCACAGCCTCCATCGATTTGGACACTCAGACATGACCCATCTGGAATTTGCAACAGGCAGAGTCCTGGAGCTCTACATGTGGAACAGGTCGCAGTTTATGAGTGCAAGGGACTTGAAGATGGTAAGTTATACAACACAATGCGTTGCGAAAGCATTTGGTAATGGCCCCCACTCGCAGATACCAGAGATGTACTGGAACACCGCGATGCAGCAAAACAACATTTGGTCCATAACATTTGAGGCATGCACAATGGAGATCATAAAAGAGGTATGTGGAAGCAATGGCCCACATTGGTTATTACATGGTCAAACTGGTACCAGGTTTGAGCACAAGTGGATCAGGTTATATCCCATTCTATTCAATCAGCAAGGGATAACATAGCAGAGCTTTATGATCTCCACTGCGTTGAATCTGATGCAGAGTGTTTCGAATTCAATGATTCCCCTGTGGCAGACAATATGTATCTATTTGCTGTAGCAGAGTGTGTGGAAGGTGTCATTTGCGGTCAAAATCGAATGCAGAGATATTCGAATGCTGCTAACGAATGGCCAACGTCCACTTTACATTCTGGCGGACACAATCCCTGGGTTAATCTATATCAAATGTCATCATCAGGCAAATAACCGAGGTAAGTATGCTGATGGATCTTATAATTCCATGATTGACAACAAGGACTGTCATATACCCTTGCCACTGATCATGTTCACCTGCACCGTGTTATGCCATGCTCTTGTGGAGTGGCAAAAGAACAAAGGTGTTCATCCGCAAGCTTCCAAGTCAAAGCTGAAAGCGGACACACCTGACTGCTCGAACTGCTTCAACTACAAGAATGACGGTGGAAACAACGCATTCTGATGGGCAGCTACAGGTTGCTAGTTGTGAACCTCACCTTGCGTTGCAGACACGTATACATTCTTGATGAATACCTGGAACACACTACCGGAGAGCTATGAACAGAGTGTGTATAAGAACACTCTTGGGACGCTCAAACGTCGGATCCAACAGGCGGAGAACCCAACGCCTGCCATGGTCATCAGCGTGGAAGCAGTGCACGTTGACCATGGTATTCTTATTGACTCTGTGACCTCCGAAGTAGTGATCGAGCGGCCTGAGATCAGAAGCCCTGACTCAAACATCCCGATAGCCACCAATTGCACCGATGATCAACTGCATCTCGGGATGCCAGGGGGCAGCGGGGATCAGGAAGTTGAAGGTGACGAAAGCAACCAGCGCCATGCCAGTCTGGGACTAAACTCAAGAGGTTTCACCTTGGGACCAGTGATGTCGACGTGTATGATGGCGATGATAGCGATTATCTGGATGCAGATGATGAGAAAGATGCATCGCTAGCCAATGATGGATCAATGCAGAATGTGGAGGACTGACGGCATAGTACTAGACAGTGGGAAGATGGGACATGGCGATGATGCGGATGCGGATGAGGAGGAAGAAGCATCGCAAGCCGATGATGGATCAACGCAGAATGTGGTGGACTGAGGCATAGAACTGGAGACTGTGAAGATTGGACAGTATATTTCAGACCTGTAAAATACGATAATGGCAAAGCAAATGCAATGGCAAGCGATGTATCTGAAGTGAAGACTGTATTGTATGAAGTGACAACATCTCAAAACTAAACATATATGGGGAGACTGTGGCATCCTATATATAGCAGTAGTGGAGAGGTTAAATGTCGGACTTGGCCTGAACAGGCACAATCATCGCCAGGCGGTATTGCAATGGCCTCAGCATAACTACAGCCCCTGCAAAGAGTGTAGCACCCGTGTCGTTCTATTGGTCGGTATACGTCCCCAGAATTCCTGACGCAAAGCACAGGAGGTACGTATGCAACCGGACCCATCGCCAGGGCGACGAGAAGCGTGTAATATGCTGTCAGAGGGTAGGAGGTTCCATCACAGCCGTCAGAGCCATCCGGAACACCCCCGTGTTTCTGACTCAAACTTGGGTCGTTGCTGATGAAGTACAGCCATTCCTCTCTATATCTCTCTGCCATAATCATCAGTTTCCAACAAGTAAAGCATACTCCAAGTACAGCATTGACCCTGGATTAACTGTCTACTGTAACTCTCACAATCACAAATTGACTCTTGACAGTAGCATCAGCATGTGGCATGCCTCTCCACAAATTCACTGTAACCTGCCAGCTCACCATGAATGCTCACAGGTAGAGTCAAATTGTCACATTCGCATGGTGGAAATTTAACTATTAGATAAATAGCACCTGAGCCCCAATCTCATGTCTCAATGGATGACCTCCTAATCGACCACAGTCTGATCAATCACCTCCAGATCAACCATCTCCAGATGGACCATCTACAAGTTCACCTCCATTTTTGCTCAATCAAGGCCTAGAAGTGGATCACCAATCTAGCATGATTACAGCCTCATTGTGTGTCTCTAAGTTCACTCAAGAATGGCCTCCATGTATATCTTGGAGCTGACCCAATCACAGTCTCCAAGTGCATCTCTCAGTTCACTCTATCTGGGCTGACTATTACATCTCAACACTCACTTGATCACTGACTCCAAGTGTGTCGCCACACTTCATCCAATGTGTACTTGAAGTGCCTCTTGAAGTTCACACAAAAATTGCCTCCAAGTACTACTCTGAACTTGGCCAATCTTGGCCTGCGATTTCATATCTAAGTTCATTCAATAATGACATCCAAGTATCTATCTAAGTTCACCCGATGTCAGGCTCTTAGTTGATTTCCAAACAATATCAAACATAGCCTCCTTGTCCTTCTCCATGCTCACTTGATCACCATCTACAGGTTCACCTAGAACTGTTCTCAAGCACTGCCTGCGGCCATTCCAGATATGCTATATGTAGATGAATAGCTTTATAGATACATAGACTCAAATACAAACTGAAAGCATGAATATTAAAAATCATTTTACAATCAGTAGTAACAATGATATGCAGACTCACCTGTAGTACTTCTCAAGAGCAGTTCACTTTTCCTAGACCGCTCCCCAGTGATTTGAAGTATTCCCAGCTGGTTTCAGAGTTTTTGCCATCATTTCCAGATGCTCCCCGGTGTGTTGCCTGCATTTCCAGATGTTCATCTAGTTGTCACCGGATCTTTTATGTCCTGGCAGATTTGTTGCCTGTGTTCCCAAGTGTATCTGAAGGCTATTGCATTGGTCCAGTCAACTCAGGTATTTGACCACCCTGTGATTATGGTCCGACAACTCCAAAACATTCCCAGAGGGTCCCAGCGACTAAAATTCATTTTGCTAAAGAGCCATCACATGATATTTTGTTCAGCAAACTTCAGACATAGTACAGTGGTTAGTGGGTATGTATAATATCAACTGAAACCAGTTAGACTAAACTCACAGATATCTTCTACCCTCTGCCTATCAGCTGGTAGTAATTGCCCAGGAGAGAAGCTATTGAGCATGGGCAGATATGTATGAACATGTACAGTCATGTATGAATACATGTAGGCATGTGCAAAATATAGTCATGTGGATGTAATCTAGTATAGCCGAACTATTAAACTCAAAGTATAATATTGTGAATATGACAGCAATCCAGTATCAATGTGACATCAACATACTATCCAATGTGTTCATCTATACTACATTATTTTACAATTCATCTCATGTTCAGAACAACTGGTATTGTTTCAAATTCTGAAATACCCCACAAGTTTAGCCAGTGTATATATTTATAAAGAATTCAACTTTCATATAGCATTAACTTGGCATCAATATATGGGGCTTTTTAGTAATGTATGCTTGTACTAACTGCTCTGGGAGTCAGCCCACACTTAACTGATATTGATTGCTGATTGTAGAGGTACCTGGTTTTGAATCAGACTTTGAGTTGTATATGTTGTGGTGAAACAGCATAGCTAGACAACCGATAGTCTATTATCAATACTTCACTATACCTCTTGTGCCAACTACAGGGAATTCATCAAAAGAAAAGTTATAAGACAAGAGGAGTTTTGACTCAAGAAGTGTAGGAGGATGGTGATAGAAGATAATGGGATACCTAGCCATGAGGTACTATACAATTACATCAATCGACAAAAACTTGACACTGGAATTTAGAATGAAGAATTGAACAATGCAGTGCATATTTTGTTGTATATTGAGATAGCTGATACCTATCTACCCAAAATCTTCCAAATGTACATACTTGCCATTGTCCAGTCTGCCTCGGTTATCCCAGTATCTCATCGCCTCACTTTAGCTTCCTCTGCTAATACCTGTGGTTGTGGTAATAAATGGATCTTTCCACCACAACATATAAACCAAGATGAACATGGATATGACAAAAAGGGATTAGTGAGGCAATGGAATCAAGTTGTTAGGGAGAACCTGGAGTTATCACTGCACATAATGGTAGTGTTCGCAACAGTTGTGGACCGTCGCTTCAAGTCCACATCTGGTTCGGAACCGCCCCGGTGCCAAATCGGCTTTCCAGGTGGTTAATAAGCTCAATCTGTCAAAACGGGTAGAGTTCGATGGAAGTCTTTTAGCCTGACTGAATTGGGCGGGTTGTCAGTAGGATGCCCAGCGGGTCCATCTGTAGATTCATATAATGCTCTTGTTTTTGCTGTTTGATAATAGTATCATACCAAAATTGCTGATTCAACATTGAGTAGTCAGTTTTTGCATGTGTTGCAGTATGCGATAAAGATTATTTTGGAATCCGTGTCTCCTTTTCTATTTTGCATTGGCTCCTATCGAGGCGGTCAATGGTTTGTGTTATGAGCTCAAATATCCGCGCGATGCCTGATTTACCCAACATGCAAATCGAAATATTGTCAATGCTACATTGAAGTTTAATTTGATGATGGGGTAATGTAGATATCACGCACTGTGGTTCATTGAAAGGCGGCCTTTACGTCATGCATAAATCATTCCCACAACGGGACATTTTGATTACCAAGATGCAAGACTAAAAATCGGTGACACTCTGTAGACGCTCATTCTCAGGATGGTGCAGGGAGCGTTTTGCTATTGTTTTTACCCCTAACCATGGCCAATACAGCATTAATGGATGTTTGCAACCAGTCGCAATTTAGATGACCCAAGATGCAAAGCAAGAAATTGTTGACACTCCAGTGATGCTCAGTTTAGGAATGGGGCAGTGACCGTGTCGCTTTCCCTTTTGCCTCTAAAAGCTGGCAATACTTTCATTATCTATAACCACTACAAAATCAAATTGTAATTACCAGACTTACAAGACGAAAAATCATTGACACTCCGTTGATGCTCATTTTCAGAATGATGCAGTGAAGTTGTCGGTTTCTCAATTGGCTATAAAGGCTGTCAATACTTGCATTATCTACAACCACTACCAAATCACTGTTTGATTACCTGACTTACAAGACCAAAAATTGTTGACGCTCTGTTGATGCTCATTTTCATGATGGGGCAGGGAGTGTATCGCTGTTGTTTTTGCCACTAAAGGCTACCAATATCACCTCAATGGATGTCTGCAACGAATTGGGACTTAGATAACCCAAGATGTAAAGCTATAAATCGTCGAAGCTACATCTACACTCATTGTCAGAATCGGCTAGTGACTGTGTCGGTTTCTCTTTTGCATATACAGGCTGCCAATATGTTGGTTATACATAACAGCAACCAAATCACTTTTGAATCAACGGACTTACAAGACCAAAAATCGTTGACACCCCATTGACACTCATTTTTGGGATGTAGTAGCAGTATCATGCATAACATTTTGGCCTAAAAGGTGACCGATACTATGATTATGCGTTGATGCTATTGCACAGCCCATTGATTATCCAAAATATTACAACAAAAATTGTTGACACTATGTTGACGCTCATTTTCAGGGGTTAGTACTGATATCATCGCTGGCATTTTTGCCCATAAAGGCGGCAGAAGCAATGATCATGGGTTGATGCCGTTGTGTAGCCTTTTGATTATACATGATGGAAGACCAAAAATCATTGATGTTCCATTGACAAACATTTTTAGGATGTGGTAGCCATGTCATCAAAACCATTGTAGCCTTTACAGGTGGCCGATATTTCGATTATTGCTTTGTGTCGTTGCCCAGAAGTGTGAATATCAACGATGCAAGAACAAAAATCTTTGTCGCTCTGTTGACGCTTATTTTTAGGAGATAGTAGCGATCTCGTCGCTGCGGTTCTTAGCTGTAAAGGCGGCCAATGATTTGATTATTTGTCCCAGCAACCGAGTCTTGTTTTTATTATCAGACTTACAAGAACAAAAATGGTTGACGAATTGTTCACACTCATTTCTAGGATGGGGCCAAGAGCATGTCCCTTTCCGTTTTACCTATAAAATGGCCAATACAATCACTTGGGAAGGATGTCACTACGCAGCCCTTTGATTGCCAAAAATGTAAGAGTTAAAATTGTTGACGCTCCATCAACACTCACCTCAATGACATTGTTGCAGTCATTGGATGGTCAACAATTGTACGGAAAAATGCATACAGTGGTTCTTGGCAGCCAATATATTGTTTCAATGTATAAACATTTGCATCGAAACGCTGCAAGGCCTGTCAATTTCTGATTCACCACTTGACATATTATCTGAGCAAGAAATGATGTAGGCCGATCACGTTCCAGCCCCTTTGGCCGGCAATTTACTGCATGTGGATCCATACAGTAGTTGTTGATATACATACCCCAACTTCATCGCTTTGTCTCATCCAGCTCATTCTCCTTGATTTCCACAACCTACCACAAGCAATTTTCAAAATCTCAACGATGTGTACCAGGTCTCTGCATGGACATATGCAGTTGGAGGCATGAACGAATGCAGCATGATGGTCGTCATTCATCCTGGTTCATATTGCGCTATTACCACTCCATCTATGACTCACATGACAGCACTGACTTAAATATTGTTAGTGAATTTGGTCTCTAATATAGTTTTAGGTTTCTGGCTTGACAATAACAGGCAGGATGACAACATGGTCATTGGTCGTCAATCGACATGATTTGGAGTCTAGAACTTTCGCATGGCCTATCCGATCATTGCGCATGCACAGACGAATGATCATATCTCACAATTTGGTCACTGAACTCAAGTAAAAACCTACACATAGCGAAATAGATACACGGATTGCTTTTCCGAGAGATATACCAACAAACATGACAATTTGCCTATTTACTCCTCCAGCATCACAGGAACCGTCATCATTTTCTTGTCTGAATTCCATATCTATATGCTAATTACGTTGGGACTCCATCTGGTGGGGTATAAGCTTGCCGGTTCCACAAGCTGTAATTTCTTAATCGGTGAGGAATTGGGTCCTGCGTTGGGTGGGGAAGATGTAATGTGGTTTCTTTACTGCAGTTTCTCGGAACCTAGCCTCATATTACATCTTTGTGGTCGAGAAGTCACTTGCGGTATTTGTGACTTTCCGGGGAAGCATACAAGAGGCTCGATACACTCTCCCAACGATGTTTGCCCAGATGCGGGTGCCTGATCTTAGTTTGAGGTTGAACGACTGCCAGAACCTTCAATTCGGTTGTTGAATACATCATAGCTCTCAGAGGGAGGTACTTGGCCATTTCTCCCCATCACGGTTGTGTAAATTTGTCAAGCTTGATCTGCGTAAGCTGAAACCTGTCTATGCGATGTTATACCCTTGTGGCGATTGTGCCCATCACCCAGCCCGGTTTGTCATCTTCGCTCAGCTTGCCCAGCTCTGTATTATTGTCAGCATCATCCTGTTCTTCCAAATCCTCCCCATCATCGGAAGTTGCAAGATCGCTCTGATTATCGCTGATCGTGTTCGACATCGCCACAAATGTTGTTTAGGGTTTTCTGGTTGTCAATCCCACCTTTTCAGCATTTCTCATATCTTCCTGATTCTGCTTAATCACTGTCTCTGGGTCTTCAACTGGCTTGCTTGGCACAGCGGTCTCACTATCCGCATGATCCTCGATCCATTTCTCTTTCACTTCTTTGCTACAAGGTGCATTTCTCTGTGTATCTCCGCTGCAAGCCTTCTTCCAAATGGCAAGCTGCGGAACCCTTCATGGGCTTGGAATGTCTCGGCTTCCGAGCTACTCCCGCCTTCATTCAGTTGATTACGTCGGCATGTGGAGCACTTGGTCAATTTGACATGTTCGGCTGCCAGTTTTTGCGGAAGGTTCTGTTTCGGAGCTTTGACCATTGTATTTTGTGTTGTCTTTGTTGATGGGCGAGATGTTTGATGTTGCAACATATGGACCACATGGAGTCAAGCTGAGTGATTTATGTCAAGGTTGCTACACTTAATCGACTTGAACCAAGCAAAATCTGCGTTTTGAACTTCACTACATTGGGAATAGCAATTCTAACCATACAACATTACATAATTTTTAGCGTCTGTGTCATGAAATATCACAGGGATGACTTGATACAAACATCACCAGATGACCTTGCCGACGAAGAATGTGCTGTTTATATCTCACAAACATGAGATTTCGGCGGTCATTCACAACTGTGTATCCCTGTGAACACACGCACAACATCAGGCAGACTCGGTGTTAATCACATGACGGTTGGAAACCCATGCAACCTGCAGCTATATGCGGCCGAATTCATCTTGAGTAGAATGTGCAAGTTCGCTTTTACTCATTCCATTTTGACTTGAAGCTAACTATAAATCCCTCAAGTATTCCCACTTCTTTTTGTTAACATATTTCTCAGGACCTCCCACTTCTTTTTGTCATCATCTTCCTCATTTTTTCCACACCACCGATTCAGCACTCCACCAACAACTCAGCAAGGTGCGAGAGGATTGGAATCGAGCAGACTGACTGGCGCATAATCCAATACGCCACCCGCTGAGACACAACTTCAGTGCAGATACCACTTTGTCCACTGCGATGCTGCCAATGCAGCCACCGACTATATGACCCAGGACACACATTTAAAAATTGTCAGGGAAACTCGAAGCAGCAGCAACAAGAAGCGGCATGGGATCGGATGTTAGTACATTCATATCTTGGTAGATGGACGTCAACCAAAGACATAGTATTCAGCTGGTGTATGTGAAGAGCTACATGAGAAATGAATCGCGGCCCGTAATGGAAAACCTTCATGGTTGACCACAGCATTTGTTCCCACAGTCCGGAAAATTGCACATCATGATGTTGTCATCTCTGGGATTTTCCCGGATGAATTTAATTATAATTGTCACTGAGGGTGGACAAATCAAGCCTTAACACCTTCGAGGATGCTGCAAGAGTATATATGGTAGAGGTAATAGTCGAATCTCATAGGTAGAAGCAAGAACTATTTTCTTGTATGGTTTCAACATGTTTGCTACTATGGCAAGGCAAGGAGGTCTGGTACAGCTAGAACAGTCTGACATGCACCTTGCATTGAATATGGCCAAAATGGGCAAAGGAGGATTTTTGGGTGCTGCAATAGAGGTAACAAAATACCTGGTCCAAAAACCTGACAACAAATTACAAAAAGAGAAGAAGCGGGGAGTTCGGTTTCCTCAGCATAACAAGGTGAAGGCTGCGCTGGAAAGACACTCAGCGATGTTCCATGAAAATCATACAGACGGCTGCCTTCCTTGCCAAAATTGCTCCGCGCAGAAACTGCAGACACGCTGGAGGCCCAAATGTACAGGTGCACCTCCATCCGACCGACTCCGACAGGCGACGCTGGGACTGATGAGATGTCCACCCAGAATGCCACCTGGGCCGCCTGGTGACGATGAGGGAGCTTACGCTTCTTGAATCGACGGCGTGCCACCCAGATTTGTATATATACATACTCCTCTTCCCAGAGCTTAATTTTTCAATCTTGATGCATATGCCAAGAATCGCAAGCACGATAAAGATTTTAGTCCAGATTAGGTCACCGATGAACAAACATCCACCAGTTAGTGCACCATCTGCAGCGTGGTAATGCAGCTGACGTAACTTTTGCTGACAACAGCAGCCTAGTGAGCAAACCTGCAGGTGAAGACGAGCATTGATAGACAGGAACGGGAGTTTTCAGTTTATTATTCTCTACTATTAGCGAACACTTTAACATATATTTTAAATGATATAGTTATATGTATTATTAAAGAACAATGTAGTGATGAAGGAGAAAGTACATGAAGATGGTACAAAGGCTGCCAAAATACTATTAATGAAGTATTATGCCAAATGAAATGATTGCATATTGCAGATACGCCTGTGGCAAATTGAGCGTCAACAGAGCATCAACCATTTTGGGTGTTGCATCTTGGGTAATCTGAGTGGCGATTGGTTGCGGCCATTCTTAAATGAGGTATTGGCCACCTTTGTAGGCAAAAGAGCAAGGGACACGCTCCCTGCCCCATTCTGAAAATGAGTGTCAACAGAGCGTCAACGATTTTTGGTTGTGTAAGTCTGGTAATTAAAATGTGATTTGGTCATTGCTATACATAATCAAAGTAATGGCCACCTAAATAAGCAAAATGGATAGTGACATGCTCCCTGCCACATCATGAAAATCAGCGTCAACAGAATGTTCACGATTGTTGGCCTTTCTTGATGGCTAAGTAATGCATGATGCGGCTGTTATTGTCTATATACGAAATCTTGACAGTTTATATAGGCTACAATGCTCAAGAACTCTTAGTTGCAGCATTGAAAATGATATGAGTTGTTACTGTCTGCGAGGCTGTCACGGGAATGTCTCTTGCTCATCTGCCCAACCAGGTTGCCAACTCCTTCATAACAGAGGTTGGCGAGCAAGCGCCATATTGATTACCCATAATGCGAGCCCAAATATCATTGACACTCAGTTGACGCTTGTTTTCAAGATGGGGCAGGGAGTGTGTCACTTCCTCTTTTGCCTATGAAGGTAGCCAATACCTCATTTATGACTGTCTGCAACCAATCTCCACTCAGATTACCCAAGATGGAAGTCCAAAAATTGTTGAAGCTCCATTGACGCTCATTTCCAGGATGGGGCAGGGAGCAAGTCTCTCAGTTTTTAAATTTTAAAGGCAGCCGATACATCCAAAACGACAATGACATCCTGGGGTTAATATTTTGCGATTAACATTTGAATAACCGAACGTGACCAAAATATGAACAACTCAACGAGCAGACCTCAAGATTACAACTGACGCGTCCAGCCAAATCTGGCTCAACCCCCAGCTTGAGTGGTATGGGTCCGGGTTTGGACCACCAGGAAGCCGGGGGTTGGGTTTTTGGACCACTCTGGCTCCGAACAGAACCGATTCTGTGGTCAAAACCCGCACAGTAGGTGTGTTACCTGGACCTGTTTCTAACACTATACAATCCTCTCATATTACCCTGTTCATAATTGGAGCACCAGGGATTTGAACTAGATTTGTAAGAAAACAAGAGTTTAAGAAAACAGAAATTAACTTTATATGGGAAACTAAGCAAGTCAGACAAAATTTATAGTGTCAAATGATTGAGAGTGACCAAGTCAAGCTGGTAACAGTCTAATTACAGTCCAGTTCAATTTGAGGCAAAGCTTGGAGTGGCACTGGGAAAAATGACCTTATGTAATATGTAACTTATAGAGAAGCAGGTTTGGGGATCCTAATCCATTGCAAATGTGATGTTGGGCACTATGAAATCATATGAATCTGCACATTGACCAGATTACTATAATATGCATTGAATTATGAGTACTTGATATAATACATCATGCAGCATTCAACATTCAACAAACGTGAAAGCCAACTACCTAATACAATTTATTGCTTGCTCTCTGCAATTGCACTCACTTGAGTATTCTCTAAAGCACATTGTTGATCACCCACAATTGTTCATTCCCAGCCTGCAGGACTAACCATTCTTCATAAGCCCTCTAGATGCATCTTAGTACTCTCTGAGTACCTGCCGAAGATATGTTGAAGCATACTCTCCAATACTCCTCAACCGTATACCCCAAGCCTGCATTACTGTACACACCCCAGTATACCTCTGAGTACAGTATCAAGTTTACTCCCCAGTATGCTCCCAATGACACTGCCACCTGTACTCAATGGTACACTCCCAGCCGGCTAGTCTGTAAGCTCCCAAGTAAGCTCTTGAGATGCTCTCAAGTATACTTCAAAGCACGCTCTCAAATACACTCCCAACCTTCTTGACAATATGCCCCTATGACAACTCTCAAGATTCTCCTAACCACACTCCCAAGTATGCTGTCAAGTATACAATCAATTGCACTAGAAGGCACACTCCCAAGTATGCTCTCATGGTACTCTTGAGCACGCTCCCAAGCATACTGTCAAGTACACTCCCAATTGCAATCGATGACACACTCCCAGCCTACTTCACTCTATACTCCCAAGTACACTCCTGTGTGGCTTAACTCCCAATCTCAGTTGATGATATACTCCCATGTATACTCCAGAGTGCTGCATTCGGAGACTTGCTGTGTTGGAGGGGCCAAGAATATCAGCCAAATGTAAATCTGTTCAGATGCCACAGGCCAACCTCCCAGACACTGCAGCTGACCTCACCAGTGCTTCTAAGTACTTCCAGATGCTCCCAGGCCCCCCTGGAGCTGAGCAAAGTGCTCTCAGACTCCACATGAGCATTCTCAGAGGCTTTTGAAAGCACCTCCAGTTATGGAGGTGCATTCAACATGCTCCGACATTTGAATACTGCAATAGTCAAATTTTGGAGCAACTAAGACCTCTGTGCAAGTCTACAGGTGACTTCGAGAGCAGCAGAGATCTCTGTACACATCTGCAGAAGTCTGGGTGCTGTATTCTCACAGCAGTGGACTGTAGGGTTCCAGAACCACAAGGCATTCTATCATTCACATTCATCTTTGTTACTGTCACAAGATTCTCTACATCATAATATGGAATGTATTCTCTATCTAAGTCTCTCTATATATATCCATACAGTTAATCTGGCAGCAGATGGTACTCAAGCATGATTGAAGGAGCACCTGGAGACGGCAGTTGAGAGCACTTAGAGATGCACTTGGAGCCCATAGTGGCGGGAAAATCTGTTTCTCACCACCACTGCCATTCAGTTTGGCAGGGGGAAGCTGGAGGGGGGCATACAGAGATCGAGGGATAACGGAGACCGACTGAGCAAGTGGGAATATATATTTGGGAGACCCTGGGATACATAGACATCATCTCATTATACGAAATATACTGTCTATCTTTCCCAGCTCTTGGTCCCACCCACGCTTGCTGAAGTGTCATAGAACCAGGCAATTTTTGGAGTTCATCATGGCCAGATAACACTTCATGTCCTCCGACCCACTTCCTACCCTCCTCGAGCCAGAACTGTTCATTTTCATGCATTCCCTCCCAATGCCATGAGAGCTCTGCCGTGTCACCACAGCATGATTGTGCAAACTTGGAGGCCATGAGTAAACAAGATTGGAGATGCATTTGGAGGCCGAAAGTGAGTGAACTTAGAGATGCACTTCGAGGCCATAATCGAGCCAGTGTGGAGCTCACCTGCAAGGCAATACTTGTGCGAACTTGATGGCTGGGATCGAGTGTTTTTGGACATTCTGTTTGACTCCGAGATCAAGTGAACTCAGTCATCAACTTCAAGGCCGTACTTGAGCAAGTTTGGAGATGCAGTTGAAGGCTGTCATTGAGCACGCGTGGAGATGCACTTCGAGGTCGAGATTGAGTGAACTGAGAGATGCATTTGGAAGCTGTAATAAAGCAACTTTGGAGATACACTTGTAGGCCATGATCAGGCAAGTTTGGAGATGCACTTGGAGGCCATGATCAATCGGGATCATAGGAGAACTTTGAGGCGCGCCATCTGGAGGCGATCAATCTGCAGGTGGTCAATCTGGAGGTGGTTGTTCAGCAAGGAGGAGTCATTGTAGCTGCGACTCTATCCATTGGTTAGCTCGTCATTGTGGGAATGGAGAGAATTGAGTACAACAACATCTGCCAAGAGATGAGAGACTGGCTCAGAGTGGCAGACAGTTGATCTTGCGATGATGCACTACTCAGCGTATGCAGTCCTCGGTGTATGCTGTAGCTGGTGGTAAATCATGATCATGGCATACTGAAATAGCGAGTGATGACATACCTTCATGTTCATAGGTGATGGTAGAGTTGAGTACAACAAAGAGTGTGATGAGAGGAGATGAAATATCATTATAAGAAGCAGGCAATTAAGAGAATTTCGAGTGCGAGTCAGTTTACCATTCCCATTCCCAATAGAGCTGCTGTGACTCCTGATCGAGCAGGTAATAACACCGATACGAGGTCTTCTAATCTCACTGAGGGAATTGATACTCCCCATTTCTGATATCCGCTTGTAACCTCGATACAGTTCGCATTATCATCCCCCATCTCTTTTTCTCGTCCACAACTCTACTGTCACTGCAGAACACAATGTTAAGTCATCTCTCTCCATCCCTCCATGGCATAATCATCAGTTAAAACTGAGTACAGCACAGACTAAGTACAGCATCCACCTAAGATTGTCTGTCTCGCCGTCATTCTCACCAGTACGAGTTGACCCCTGAGTGTAGCTCCACCTTCCGGCATGTATCTCTGCAAGATTGACTGCAACCATCCATGCTCTCCATGAGAGATCTTAGGTCAAGGCACCTTGTCACATACCCACTGTTGCGAGGTAACTAACTGAGGGATAGAGTCTCATCAGCACCTGGCATGCCATCTAAATACCGCCTCCAAGTTTGCCTCCAATCTCACTCGAGTGTGGCCTCCAACCGAATCTCCACACTGGCTCCATCACAGCCTCAGAGTGCCTCTCGGAGTTTACTCCCTGAACTACGGCCTCCAAGTTCACACGTTCATGGACTCCAAGTGCACCTCCAAACTCGCTTGATCACAACCTCACAGTGCATCTCAAAGGAGACTCACTCAACTATGCCCTCCATGTCTGCATGATGATGGCCTCAAAGGGCATCTTCAAACTCGCTCGATCACGACCTCAGAGTGCATCTCCAAGTTCAGTTGTTCAGTCTTATCAATGGGTGCGGGTATCCTGCCAGCGGTCTGGGTTCGAACCACTACAACAGATCCGTTTGGTCCGAGACCCATCCAATATGCCGACCTGCACCATCTTTGCAGGCCAAACATAGTCCTGTACCCGTCAACCACCAGGTTGTGCTGAGTCTGGCCGGACCCATTCGTTCATATCCCAAGTTCTGGTTTTCAGGTTTTTCAATTCATGGTGGCATTCTGATATCCTACTGCTAATCACAAATATTGACTTTGGTAAGTCATTGTCCTTTTCTGATGTATTGGCCGCCATTATAATCGAAAACAACAGAGACACGCTCTCTGCCCCATCCTGAAAATGAGAGTCCATGGCGTGTCAACAATTTTTGGTCTTCGATGTTTGGTAGGCTGAGTGGCAAATGGATGCAGCCATTCATAAATGTGTTATGCACCGCATATACAAGCAAAAGAGAAAGCGACACACTCGCTGCTCCATTCCTAGAATGAGCATCCATGGAGTGTTAACAATGTTGGGCTTTGAATCATGGTTAATCTGCGTGGCGATTGGTTGCAGACATTCCTAAATGATATATAGGCTGCCTTTATAGGCAAAAGAGAAAGCGACAAGCTCCCTGCCTGATTCTGAAAATGAGTGTCAACAGAGCACCAACGATGTTTGGTTTGGTACATCAGCAGAAAACATTTCTGTCTGGGCGGAATGGCTGCGTCACAGTCGAAGCACTCTGTCAGAGCCGTCAGAGACACCCCGGTTGAGAATTACTCCGCGCCCAGCGCCAATACCACGCGTGGCGTTGCATATCGCCCTCTGATCGCCATTTCGCCGTTTCTTCTCGCTCTGTCAGTCTCCAGTGTCTGATGAGCACTCTGGTGTTGTAGCCAACTGTGACCATACGTCGGAATGGGTTCATTGGGTACACGCTTGCATCACGATTTCAATGCAATGGTTGACGCAGCGAAGATCTCTCCTAGCGTTCCTTCTAGATTAAGCTCGACGAGCGTAGGAAGGAGGTGAGAACATATGATACTACCCGGCCGTGAGGATCCACGAAATCTCGGACAGAGTGAGTTAGCCCAAAATTTGGGAAAGATAAAGTGTGAATTTTCATTGAATGATAAGAGGAGATGGAAATGAGATGATGTCTATCTACTACGGGGTCTGCCAAATATATACTCCCCGTCACTCTGTCCACCTCTGTTTCCTCTGTATCTCCGTATAACCGCCGACACACCTTGAAGATGTACTTGATCAAGCGTGTTTGAGATGAACTTTGAGACGGAGATCGACTGAACTCAGAGATGCACTTGGAGGCCGTCATCGAGCGATTGTGGATAGGCACTTGGAGACTGAGATTGAGTGAACTCAGAGATGCACTTGGAGGCCATGATTGAGCGAATTTGGATATGCACTCGGAGACTAAGATCGATTGAACTCAGAGATGCACTTGGAGGCCAGGATCAAGCGAGTTTGGAGATGCACTTGGAGGCCATGATCGTGCGAAACCGCAGGCCGTAATCGAGCGAATATGGAGATACACTAGGAGGCAGAGATCGAGTGAACTCAGAAGTGGCCCTTGGATGCCGTGATCGATCGAGTTTGGAGATACACTCTGAGGGTGTGACAGTGCCAGTTTGGAGATGCACTTGCAGGCTATGATCGAGTGAGATTGGAGGAGTACTTGGAGCCGGTCAATTTGGCGGGAGGCGCAACGGCAGCTGAGACTCTATTCATTGATTTACTTGTAATTGGATGAGAAACTCGCTAGGAGCGGGAGACTGTCGATCTTGGGATGATACTGTACTTGGTGTATGCTCTACTCGCTGTTAACTCATGATTATGGCATGTAGAGATTGAGTGGGATGACTTAACTTCGTGTTCTTAGGTGATGGTAGAGCTGAGCACAACAAAGAGAGAGATCAGAGGAGTTGGGGGAAATCGTCATGAGAAACTGGGACTTACAGAATTTCGTGTGCGAGTCATTTGACCATCCCCGATACGGGCAGTACGAGTCCTGATCTGGCGGGTAGTAACACTGATACGAGGTGTTCTAAACCGAATGAGTCAAGTCATTCCCCTGATTCGTCATAGCCGCTTGTATCCTCCATATTGTGCTCATCTTCATCCGCCATCTCTCTCATTCTCGTCCACAACTCTACCATCATCGCAAGAACACAAAGTTAAGTGATCCCTCTCTATCTCTGCATGCCATCATCATGAGTGAACACTGAATGCAGGATACACCAAGTGCAGCATACACCTAAGATTGTCTGTCGTCCTTTCATTCTCTCTGTTTCGAGTTGACCCATGAACTTAGCTTCAGCTTCCGGGTATCTCCCTACCCATCGACCGCCACCAGCCAGTTCTGCATAAGAGCTTCAAAGGTAAAGTCACCTTGTCACATTCCCACAGTTGCAAGTTTACAAACTGATGAATTGAGTCCCAGCGTGCCGTCCATCGACTGCCTCCAAGTACTCATCTAATGTCGCTTGATCATGGCCTCCAAGCGTATCTCCAAACTCGCTTGATCAGGCCGTCCAAGTGCATCTCCAAACTCGTTCAATCACGGCGTCCAAGTGAATATCGAGACTCACTCAATCACGGCCTGCAAGTTCGCACTATCATGGCCTCCAAGTGCATATCTCCAAACTCACTCTATCACAGCCTCGGAGTATATCACTGAGTTCACTCAATCGTCATTTCCAGGCGCACCTCGAATTGCTCTCAATCAACGCCTGCAGCCAGTCCGGATATAGCGTGTGTAGATGGGTAGCTATATAGATACATAGATACATAGTTGAGAATACAAACTGAATACACCACTGCAATTCGAGGTGGTCCCAGACATGTCGCCGGCGCTCCCAGGTGTCTCGCCAGTGCTCCCAGGTGCTCCCAGGCTTGTCATCGGTGCTCCCAGGTTTGTCGCTGGCGCTCCCAGGTGCTCACAGGCTTGTCGTTGGTGCTCCCAAGCTCGTTGGCGGCGCTCCCAGTTACTCTGAAGGCCGGCAGGAATGCCCTCCTAGGGTCTGATACTCCCCTGAAATTGACGCCTCTAAGTTTACACTCCACATCCTCTCAGACACTCCTGGAGGCTTCCAGTGACTAGAATACATTTTGCTGATGATATGCTACTCGACCCGTCCCCTGGGCAACGGGAAGTGTGTAATTCTCCGTCACAGGGTACGCGGTTCTGTCAGAGCCATCAGAGCCATCCCGAACACCCGGGTGTTTCTGACAGAAACTTGTGTTCTTGCTGATGTAAGTCAGGTAATTGATTAGAGACTTGGTTGTTGTAATGCATTCTGAAAGTATTGGCCTCAATAATGGGCAAAAATGCCAGCTAGGACATCGTTACTGTCTCTTGAAAATGAGTGTCAACATAGAGTCCATGATTTTTAGTCATGTCAGGCAAGTAATTAAAGAGCGACGTGGTTGTTGTTATACATAAGCACAGTGCAGGCTACCATTGAAGGCCGAAGAGAAAGCAACACACTCCCTGCCAGATTTTGACAATGAGAGTCAACGGTGGGTCAACAACGTCTTGGCCTTGAATCATGTTTAATCAATGCGTGATGTGGCCGTTGATGACTATATTCGAAGTTGTGACCACTTTCACAGGCTAAAACGCTCATGATCACTGATTTGCAGGGTGTTAAAATGATTGAAGTTGTGATTGTTTGGGAGGCTATCGTGGGAACATAGCTTGCTTATCTGGCTATACAGGCTCCCAACTCCCAGTTTATAAATTTCTACAATCATTTGCCATTTAGATTACCCAAGGTGCAATACCGAAAATCGTTGTAGCTCTTTTGACGCTCATTGTCAACCTGGGGCAAGGAGCGTGTAGCTTTCTCTATTGCCTATGAAGGCTGCCAATACAATAATTATGTATAAGAACGACTAATTCACATTTGAATTACCGTAATTACATGGCCAGTAATCGTTGAGGCTCCGTTGATACTCTCTTCAATGTATTGTCCATTGAAAATCTGCTGGCCTCAATAAATGTATTCATAATTATTTGAACATATTAGTTGCCATGCTTGGTGATTGAGACTTGGCCCTTTGGCAAAGCCTAGCCCAGTAATGTTCTTGCACTGGTCGCTCTCATTCTATTCAAATGCAATCACCTTGCGAAATAATTCAGTTTGCCCTCTAGACTTCTGTTTATTAGCCAATATTGACAGGTGACTGCTCGATATTCTCCCATTGTATGACTCTATCTGAAATTCTTGGTGGTACCACTTCCAGAACCTGGTGAAACTACATTGACTCATGCTGTCCAACTTTTTCTTGATCCTCCTATTCCTGCTCGTTTCTATTGTATTGAACATCATCAACACCTTTTCACCCCTGTTCTTGAACCTCGGAGTTGGGCGAATGAATCCGGGAACATTTGGTGTGGCACTCGCATCCCACTGCTGTGGGGATTCTCAATGCTCGACCCCATTGTCTAGCTCTATGTCAGACTCATTTTGCACCTCCCAGTAGTCTTCTCAGTCATTTGGCATATCCAAATCCCCATTCCCGTCAAGCCAATTTTCGGTGTCCGGAATACTTTGAGGTGCACCATCCTCATCACGTTCGGCCGGATGGCGGTCGATGCATTTGATTCAGTGGACATATACCACTTGAGTTCGTCCTCAAGGGAGGTCCTTTGCCGACAAACCTGGTGGCACAGGTCATCTTTCTGACAATTTGAATGCTGCCGCAGCATCATGTTGAATGCTTGACCAGGACAGTTTGAAAATTGCTTCTGTGACTTAAATGCATCCTATGGCAGTCATGTGCTTGTTTTGAGCGCGAGATTCCTTCTGTGTGGTACATAAGTTTTGACTGCCCTGCCACGTCTCCAAGAAGTCGTGGACCATAGCCACACTCTGCAAGTTCATTTGCTTCACCTCTCGCTTCATTTCGAAGTCATTATCTGTATTTGTCGTATCCAATGCTGGGTCATCGCCTGCAGATTACCCATTATTACGTCGAGCAGAATGCCTTGCTACAACGTTTTCGCAATGGCTCTCATAGGTGTTTTTTGACTGCCTGCTGCCAATCGCATCCCGCACAAGGGAACAACCGGCCTCCACTCCACCACTGTGTGGTATGATAGAGAATATGTCACGTGCCACAGTAGAGAGATGGGCCTTCTTTGAGTGCGTTTCCTCTTGCTGACTCCGCTAGTCCGTGATATCCAGGATCCAAAGTAGACCTCAAATCTCCATATGGTTGGAGTGGTAATCATTATGATTCAGAATAGTTTGCTCCCAGTTCTATGGTAATTCAGGTTTTGGATTCAAATTGAGCCTTGTGGCTGCCAGTAAGTGTGCTGCGCGATCGCTTCATCCAGGTGTCATTTGGGCCACAATTTTAGCCAGCAACTATTCTTCATCATCACTGGACAAATCATATTGATGATCAGAAGATTGACCAGATATGGAAGCCATTGCGGAAGAGGAAGGATTGTTGCTCAGTACACCTTCGGGTTCAATGACTGGCAGACATCGACATTTGGGGCAGGAATTTATTCTCCACCTGCTTCACAAACTCCTGCTGGTATTGGGCAGTATATGAAGTCTCGTCTGCAGGATCAATATCCATTCCCATCTCCCACTTCCTACACGATCGCAACTTCCGCAAAGGATCCAGGATATGTGGAGAAATGAGCCACATACTTGTCGTAGGAGTAACTTCAGAATGAGAGTTGGACCGCTTTTGGCACGCAAACTTCACGGCAAAGTATAAGTCTTCCTTCCATTGAGTCTCACTCTTAGCTGAAGCACACATAACCCCATCAACATAATCGAACATGTCATTGTAGACATCGATTACATAATGCAGAGTAACCATATCCCTTTTCGACATCCACAGCGTCCAGTTCCGGAATGGCCTCAAAACTTCCATGACATACTTGGGGATGGTCTTTTCATCCTGTGTTGTGAAGAGTGGCCCATAATGGATGTATTTGGCATTCTTCAGCGACTCACAGGTGAATTGTTGTAATCGGGAGGCCCACTCAAGCAAGTCCAGTGTCTAATTCCACCATGTCTTCACATCCATAATTGGTAGTACTGCAATTGGTACTTCGGCTTTTTGACAGTCAATGAACTCATTTTGGTGACCAGGTGTCAGCGTAATCAATATACCAAGCAATCTCTGATATATGAAAGGTCAGTTTCAGGACTTTCAAAATATGTTCCAATTCATACTTTCTCAATTATTTTTGCTAAACCTGGTCTCATGGCAGACACTTTGTTGTTTCGAGCATTGCCCTACTTTCGAAGTCTTTGACTCATCCCAATGTCTACGCTTTCATTCTCTCGAAATTGCTGATCATGCTCATGGGCTTCCCAAGCCTTGGTGGGGCCTTTCACACCCAGACTGCTCATGGATGCACCTAGAGCAAGCTGAATGACATGCGCCATGCATGGTATGTGGTTTCTTAATGCAGGCCACTAGATTCCGGAGCCTTCAAGGATTGGTTGTAATTCGTGAGTCATCGAGTAATTTGAGGAAGCGTTATCAGTTGTATTTCCAATCAAACGGCTGTCGGTAACCTCAAAAGGATCAAGAACATCCTAGACATGTATGGCTAGCCGTGCTCCAGTATGTTGACCCTTGACCTATTATCCTCAATTGGCTCTGGAAATAGGAAAAGAAGTGGCTATCGACCTCATCGACAGCGAATTGTACTTCTTGCAATGCCCAATTGCGATCCATATAATATGCAATGACTGACAGTATGGTTAGTTAGTTTGTCGATGTCCACCTGTCTAAAGATAATCTGACTTTATTTCTTGACAGCAATTGCTTCTTGATTGAATCCACTGTCAGTGTATTCCCTCCAGCAAATGTTGCTCAGTGTGCTGGCAGCTGGCAGCACAAACTTGCTTCGTAATGCATTTTATGACTGTCCTAACTCTAGGTTTGATGTAGCATTCCATGGAAAATAAGCCGAAACAAACCCTAACAGGAGGTAGCGATTCCAGGTGTCCGGTAAAATTTGGCAGTATCAAAGTCCTTCGCAGCCAGTTTGGAGCATTTTGTCTGTCAATTCAGTCATTATAACTAAAACCTAAATGTGAAATATGAATTTCCTGTGCTAAGTTACAATTTGAATACCTCGACTTGCTTGTCCCTTCAGTATGGCCAAAGCTGTTTCATCGACTGTTGAACTAGTCAATTCCGTAACTTCGGACTCTGTTAATTTGTTCAACATTGGGATATGTGCTTTTGCCAGCAAGTGTTTCCCCATTAAGCTGGTCTCATGTTCTGACGGACGGTGAAGAACATGATGACACACGATACATATGATGCCAGCGTTGCCGGTCTCCTCAATTCCACAATGTAAATAGAAATTTCATGAAGGTGCATGTCTAGGATTATTCCAAGCAATACATCACTTCGAGCCCACATTCATTCAAGCCCACCAGGCATCAGGGATGATTTGTAAATTAAGGTCGCTCAAATCACGAATAAAGATACATTTATTCTTGAAACATATCATAACCTCTAGCAATGAGGTATTTAAATATTTTGAATCTGACATGGCGGTAAGCGTTTGAAAACAGTGTATTTCGACTTGAGAGACTGTCAAACAGAGATGCTATTGTAAAGTACAAAGCTGGTTCCTAAATATTGACTTTAAAGCTACAAGCAAGACAAAAGTCAGACCTGTGAGTCATGGCATGCAGATTTGTGAAGTCGAATACAGGGACATACAGAGATGACTGACCGTTATTGACACCATTTAGGAACCATGCAGTCCAGCTAGTTGCTGTGAATCTTACTGAGCCCCCAGATAAACTGTTGACACTCCATTGCCACTCATTTTCAGGAGGCGGTTGCAATATCGTCACCATTATTTTTGCCCAAACAGGTGGCCGATAGTTCGATTATGGGTTACAGCCATTGCATAGCCCTTTGAATATCCAAGATGCAAGACCAAAAATTGTTGACACTCGGTTGACGCTCATTTTTAGGAGGTAGTAGCGATATCGTCAGTAGCATTTTTGCCAATAAAGGAGGCCAATACTTTGATTATGGGATAGCACCACTGCATAGCCATTTTATTATCCAAGATGCAAGACCCAAAACGTTGACGCTCCATTGACGCTCATTTTTGGGAAGTAGTAGCCATACTTGCACAAGCATTTTTACGCATATATGCGGCCAATACTGACATCATGTGTTAATGCTGGTGAAAAGCCCAGTGATTATCCAAGATGCAGGGCAAAAAATCGTTGACACTGTGTTGATGCTCATTTCTAAGATGCTGTAAGGAGTCTGTCATTTGCCTTTTGACTGATCAAGACAGCCAATACTTCCTCCGTGGATGGATACAACTACGCAGCACTTGGATCGCTGAATGTGTAGGACCAAACATCGTTGAGGCTCCATTGACGCTTACCTTAGAGACATACTAACAATCATTGGGTTCTCAACAATTGTACGCAAAATGTATACAATCATTCCTGACAGCGAATATATCGTTTCTATGTATAATCATTTGCATCCAAAAGCTTCGAGACCTCACATTTTCTGAGCCACCAGTATACACGTCTTCTGAACAATGAATAATGGAGGTCCATCACACTTCAATGCTTTCGGCCAGCAATTTACTGCACAAAGATCCATCCAGTAATTTCAGATATAGATAGCCCAACTTTTGCACCAATCCGTATCCAGCTCATTCTTCTTGATTTCCATGACGTACTGTAAGCAACTTTCAAAATCTCGACGATGTGCAGCAGCTCTGAGCAGATAGGTATGTAGTTGAATGCATGGATTGAAGCAGCAGAATGGTCGTTGATTATCTCGGTTTACATTGCGCATAGACTGCTCCTTCTATGGGTCATAGGACATCATTGACTTAAAGTTTGTTAGTACATTTTGTCTCAAATTTAGGTTTTGCTTTCTCATTTGACTGTGACAGGCAAGACAATATAAAGTTCATTTCTCGTCTACCAACTGGGTTTGGAGTCTAGAATTTTCGCATGGCCCATATGACCCTTGCACGCACACTGACGAAATATCATATCTCACAATTTGGTCAGTGAAATCCAGAGAATGCTGACACGTAGCAGAATAAGTACACTTATTGCCTTTACTCGAGATACGTAGTCAAAACTGCCTATTGGCGTATCCAATATGAGGGCAAGGCTGGAGCCATCACCATGTCTTCATCCGAATATGAGTTCGTTCTGGTAATTAGCTAGGGACGATATATGCAGGGGTATAGGCGTACAGGTTCAGCGGGCTTCGCATTCACTATCTGTGACAAATCAGGCACCAGGTCGGGCAATAGAGACGCTATGTGGTTGTGTGACTTTCGGTTATCCCACCCACGCCTCACTGGACTACTTCGTGGTCGAGAAGCCACTTGCGGCATTTGTGATTTTCTGGGGATAATATGAAAAGTCTGCATAAGCAGTCCAAATGTCTTTGGTGATGGTGTGGCTCCTGTCGTGTCTGTTTCAGGCTTCACAACTTGCAGAACATTCAATTTGGCTGTCCCATACGTCATATCTCGCTCACAGAAGTAGTCGGCCATGTCTCCCCATCCCAGTTGCATCAATTTGTTAAGCCTCTTCTCCTTCGGCATGATACTCTCCATGCGCTGCTGTACCATTTTGGAGAGTGTCCCCTTTACCCAGCCTGGGTCGTCATCTTCCCTCACCTCGCCCAACGCAGTATCTTCATCATCATCATCCTGGTCTTCCTCAACCTCCTCATCATTGAAATTTGCATAACCACTTGCACTGTCTCCGATAGCATTCAACATCTCCTCAAAGGTTGTATCAGGCTTTCTGGTTGTCGATCGCACCAGTTCAGCATTCTCATATCTCTCTGCTCTAGCATAATCGATATCACTGGGTCTCGAATTCGCTTTCTGGCCACAGTGGTCTCTCTATCCATATAATCCTTGGTCCATGTCTTGTTCTCTTTGTTGCTTAGAATGTGCATTTCTCGTCTTTTTCATGCCGAAGGATTCTTGTCAGATTATAAGCTGCGCAAAGCTCCAAACGCTCGGGCCCTTTCTGCATCCGAGCCGCTCCTGTCTTCATTTGCTTGATGACGTTGACATGCAACAGCAAAATGTGTTTTAGTCACTGGAAGCCTCCGGGAGTGTAGGACAGAATGTGGAGTGTGAACTTAGATGCGTCAATTTCAAGGGAGTATCAGACCCCAGGAGGGCATTCCAGCCGGCCTTCGGAGTAACTGAGATCTCGGAAGACTGGAACATGAGTCATTGTGAAAAGTTTTGGAACACCTCGGTGCGCCGGAGAGAACTTTGGGTGCACCTGGGAGCACCTGGGAGCACCTGGGAGCGCCGGGACAAGTCTGGGAGCACCGACGACAAGCCCCGGAGCACCAGCGACAAGTCTTGGAGCACCTCGAATCACAGTAGAGCCGTCTGGGAAAAACATCATCTTCTTTGGAAATGCTGGTGGTCCGCCTGGAAATCATAGCTACTACTTATCATTCAACAATTGTTAAAACTGATGTATTCAGTTTGTATTCTCATCAATGTATCAATGTATCCATGTATCTATACAGCTACCCAGCTACACACGGTATATCTGGACTGCCTCCAGGCAGTGCTTCAGAGCAATTCGAGGTGCGTCTGAAAATGACGATCAAGTGAACTCAGAGAAACACTCTGAGGCCGTGATCGAGCGACTTTGGAGATGCACTTGGAGGCAGTATTCGAACATATTTGATGATGAACTTGGAGGCAATGCTCGTGGGAACTTGGAGGCCATAATGGAGCAGGTTTGGCGACACACTTGGAGGCCGTGATCGAGCAAGTTTGGAGATGCACTTCGAGGCCATGGATGTGTGAACTTGGAGGCCGTGATCAAGTGAGTTTAGAGATGCACTCCGAGGACATGATCGAGTGAGTTTGGAGGCCGGACTCGTGTGAGTTTGGACATATACTTGGAGGATGTGATTGAGCGAGTTTGGAGATGCAGTTGGAGGCTGTGATCATGCGAACTTGGAGGACGTAATCGTGGGACTTTGGAGATACACCTGGAGGCTGTGGTCAATCTAGTTTGGCGATGCACTTTGAGGTCGTGATAGAGCGAGGTTGGCACGGTACTTGGCGGTGGTCGATGGACGGTGCGCCGGGTGCTAAGACTCTATTCATCAGTTAGTCAACTCGCACACCGTGGGAATGTGATAATGTGACTGTACCTTTGAGCTCTCATGGAGAGCTGGCTAAAGGTGGTCGATCATGTAGGGAGGTATGCCGGCAGCGGAAGCTCAATTCAGGGGTCGACTCCCAATCGTGAGAATGAACGGAAGACAAACAATCCTGGGTGGATTCTGTACTCAGTGTATGCTGTACTCGGTGTATGCTGTACTCGGTGTAAGCTGTACTCGGTGTCAACTCATAATCATCACATGGAGAGATAGAGTGGGATGACTTAACTTTGTGTTCTGCGATGATGCTTGAGTTGTGGACGACAAAGGGACAGATAGGGGATGACGATGAGAATGATGTGGAGGATACGAGTGGATATGAGAAATCAGGGGTACGAATTGCCTGATTGGGTTTGGAAGACATCATATCAGTGTAATTACATGCCAGATCGGGACTTGTACCTGCCATATCGGGGATGGTAAATTGACTCGCACACAAAATTCTCTACAGTCCCAGTTTCTCATGATGATTTCCCCCATCTCCTCTCATCTTCTCTCTTTCTCGTCCTAATCTCTACCATCACCTAAGAACACGAAGTCAAGTCATCGCTCTCTATCTCTCCATGCCATGATCAAGGGTTAACACTGAGTATAGCATACACCGAGTACAGCATACACCGAGTACAGCATACACCGAGTACAGCATACACCGAGTACAGCATACACCGAGTACAGCATACACCCAGTACAGCATACACCCAGTACATCATACACCCAGTACCGCATACACCCAGTACAGCATACACCGAGTACAGCATACACCGAGCACAGCATACACTGAGTACTTCATACTCCGCGTACTTGCATCATCCCAAGATCGAATGTCTCCCGCTCCCAGCCAGTCTCTGATCTCTCGGCAGACCATGTTGTACTGAATTCTCTACATTCCCACAATTACGAGTTAACCAAAGAATGGAGTCTCAGCTCCCGTCGTGCCTCCCTCCTGAACTACCGCCTGCAGATTGACTGCCCCCAAGTACTACTCCAATCTCGCTCTATCATGGCCACCAAGTGCATCTCCAAACTCGCTCGATCACAGCCTCCAACAGTATCTCTATACACCGACGATTACTGCCTCCAACTTCGCACGATCACGGCCTCAAAGTGTATCTCCAAACTTGCTCGATCATGGCCTCAAAGTTCCTCTGCCAACTCGCTCGATCACAGCCTCCTAGTGTATCTCTAAATTTGCACGATCACAGCCTACATGTGCATCTCCAAACTCGCTCGATCACAGCCTCCAAGTGTATGTGCTAACTCGCTCGATCACGGTCTCGGAGTACCTCTCTAAGTTCACTTCTTCACGGTGTGGTGAAACGGTGGAGCTAGATGGCAGACAGCCCATTGTCAGCACTCCGCCGCACCTAGCATGTTATCCGAAGGGAGATTTCGTGAGAAAGAGGGGTTCTAGCTCGAGGAGCGTAGGACCAGGGTCAGAGGATATATAGGGATACCCGGCCATGATGAACCACACAAATTGCGTGGATCCATGAACGGATTGCAAGACTGGGTGGATCTATGAAAGCTCGGCAAGAGTGAATAAGACCAAGAGCTGGGAAAGATAGAGTTTGTATTTCGTATAATGAGATGATGTATATCAACCCCGGGGTGTCCCAAATATATACTGCCCGTCGCTGAGTCCATCTCTGTCATCCCTGTATCTCCGTAGTATATATATAGAGAGACTTAGATAATACATGCCATATTATGATGTAGCGAACCTTGTGACTGTAACAAAGACCAATATGATTGATGAAATGCCTTGTGGTTATGGAACCCTCAGAACCACAGGTGTGAGAATATGGCACCAAGTCTCCCACAGAGCTTGTGCAGAGGTCTCAGCTGCTCTCGAAGTCTCCCGCAGATCTGCACATAGGTCTCAACCGCTCCCAAAGTTGACCATCCTAATAGTCAAATCTTGTAGCATCCTGAATGCACCTCCACCGCTGCAGGTGCTTTCAGGAGCACGTGAGAATGCTCTTGCATAGTCTCAGAGCACTTCGCAAAGCTCCAGGGGGGGCTGGGAGCATCTGGATATACTTAGAAGCACTGGTGAGGGCTACCGGAGTGTCTGGGAGGTTTGCGTGTGGCTTCTGCACCGAATTACATTTTGCTGATATGTGGATTGCTTGGTCGATTTGCCATCTTCGCCCACTGGATGTGGTGAAAGGTTCCTTTTCAGAGCACTGACCATTGTATCTTGTGTTGACTTTGTTGTTGGGCAACATGTTGGATGTTGCCAGATATAGACCACATGGAGGCAAGCTGCATCTTTTATGTCAAGTTTGGAAGGTTTGATCAACTTCAACAAAGCAAAATCTGCGTTGTGACTGTCACTATATGGGGAATTGTCATGCTAACCGTACATCACGACTTGATCGTAAGCGTGTGATTCACCTGAGATCCCGGAGATATCTTGAGACAAATATCACCAGTTGTCCAGTTTATATCTATCATACATCCGATTTCAGCTGTCGTTGACTATGATGTATCCCTGGAAACAAACACGCAACATCAAACCGACTTACTCCAAATCACGGGCCCGTTCAAATCTCCAGCAGCTTTACGCAGCAGGATTCTTCCTGGAGAGAACATGCAAGTTGGCCGTCACTCATTTCATTTTGACTTGTTGCTAACTATATATTCCTCAGCACTTCCCACTTCTTTTTGTCATCATCTTCCTCACCTTTGCACAACAGCAAGTCATGTCTCCACAAACACCTCAGTGCGGTGCGGTTGGATCCAAATCGAGCCGAACAACAGGCACTACATCCAACCTGCCTGCGCCACCTGCGGACATACAGCAGCAATGCAGACACCACTTGATCCACTGCAACACAGCAATTGCAGCCACCAAAAATATGACCCAGGATGCTCATTTCAAAATGGTACGTTATTCCAGAGGCAGCAAAAATCAGAAGCAGCATCCAATCAGAAGTGACTAACTCCATATCAACGTAGTCGGCGGTCAACGAACAATATAATGTACAGTTGGTGTACATGGAGAGCTACCTGACCAATATCTCACTGCCCGTAATCAGAATCCGACATGGTAGACCAAGTGATTTGTCCGCACAGGCCGTCAAATTGCACATCATGATGTTGTCAGTTGAGGGATTTTCGCGGACGAATCTCATGATAAGTGTCCCCTGGAGTGGACCAAACAGGCTGTAATGACTATAAAGGAGGCTACGGAGTCGTATGTGGTTGAGGTAATAGCCAAATCTCAGTTCTAGAAGCAGTAATTGATTTCTTGGAGGTTTTCAACATGTCAGCTTCTATGGCGAGGCAAAGAGGTCGAGTACAGCCAAAACATTCCGACCTGCGCCTTGCATTGAATATGGCCAAAATGGCCAAAAGATGGTTTTCGCGTGCCACGTTAGAGGAAACGCAAAAACTAATCTAGAATGCTCGCGCTGAAGTCCGAGAAGCGAACAAGCATGGTGTTGAGTGTGCTGGGCATCGACAGGTAAAGACTGCGAAAGAAGGACACCCGGCAATGGTTGGTGAACATCAAAACAGACTGCTGCCTTGCTTGCCAAAATCGCACTGCAAAGAATCCAAAGACACGCTGGAGGTGCAAAGAAACAGGTGCACCGCCACCAGAACCGGTGGCACCTCTGCCCGGAATGCCACATGCACCGCCTAGCGATAGTGAGGGAACACAAAGCTCCAAGATGGATGGTGTGCCACCCGGATATGTGTATATACATACACCGCTTCCCAATGGTTGATTTTACAATGATGACGCATATGCCAAGGATTGCAAGCGCGATAATGATTTTATTCCAGATTTGCCAACTGATGAAGGACCATTCACTGGTTAGTACACTATCTGCTGTGTGGTAATGCAGCTGATATCCATTTTGCAGACGAAAGCAGTCTTTTGAGCAAACCTTCCAGTGAAGATGAGAATTGATAGAAGGGAACGGGATTTTTGAGTATGATCATTATCTACAACTAGTGGACACTTTGAAATATATTTTTCTAGGTTATATTTATATGCATTATTGAAGAACAATGTAGTGATAAAGGAGAATGTACATGAACATGACAGAACAGCTGCCACAAGACCATTAACGATGTACTACGCCAAAGTGAATGGTGGCATATTGCGGTTACACTCATGGCAAAATGAGTGTCAACAGAGCGTCAACAATGTTTTGTCCTGTAAGTCAGGTAATTAACATGTGGTTTAGTCGCTGCTATGCATAACCAATGTTTTGGCAACCTTTATGGGCAAAATGGCTAATAACATGGTCACTGCCCCATTCTGAAAATGAGTGTCAACAGAGCATCAATGATTTCTGGCTTTGCATCTTGGGTAAACTAAGTGGCGATTGCTTGCACCTATCCATAAATGGGGTATTGGCTGCTTTGAGAGGCAAAAACAATAGTGGCACACTCCCTGCCCCATCCTGAAAATGGGCGTCAACGGAGCATCAACGATTTCTGTTGTTGAATCTTGGTAATCTAAGTGGCGGTTGCTTGCAAACTTCCATCAATGAGGTATTGGCCGCCTTTAGAGGCAAAAACAATAGCATCACGCTCTCTGCCCCATCCTGAGAATGAATGCCAATGCAGCATCAACATTTTTTGGTCTTGCATCTTGGGTAAACTAACTGGCAATTGGGTGCAACAATCCATAAATGAGATATTGGCCACATTTAGGGGCAAAAACAATAGCTACACGCTCCCTGCCATATCCTGAAAATGAGCATCAATGCAGTGTCAACAATTTTGTCTTGCTTCTTGGCTAATCTAAGTGTCACTTTGAGGCAATAATTCATATAGAATGTCCTGGCAGCCGTTTCGTCCGAAATTGTGCATGACATATGCCTTTACATATTCAGAAAATCAGTGTCAACAGAGCGTCAACAATTTTTGGTGTTTCATATTGCGTAATCAATGTATTGCACAGATTCATGAGTTCATAACAGCATTATTGACGGCCTATCTAGGCTAAGATACAACATATAAAAGGAAAAACATGGATTCCAAAATAATCAATATCGCAAACTACAAAACATGCAAAAAGTGATTATTGGCTGCTGAATACACGATTTTGATAAGATAGTATTATTACACTGCAACAACAACAGCATTATCTGAATCTACAGATGGACCCGCTGGGCGACCCACTGACAACCCGCCCATTTCAGACGGATTGGGAGATTTCCATTGAACCATACCCGAATTGACAGTTCAGGTGTATTGACAACCCAGACAGCCAATTTTGGATTGGTTTCGTTCCGACCTGGACCAGGACCCGACGCAACACCCCGGAACCGTTGCCAACACTGCAGTTGATTGCTCCCTCTATGTGTATCTCCAAAATCACTCAATTACCCCCTCCATCAGCAATATGTATTTTGGTTACTGCAAGCTTCCAGGAGTGTCTGAGAGGATGTGGAGTGTAAACCTGGATGCGTCAAGCTCAGGAGAGTGTCAGAACCTAGGAGGACATTCCGGCTGGCCTTCAGAGTACCTGGGATCTTTGATGACTGGTACAGGAGTACCATCGAAGTGATTGTGATAAGTGTGGGAACACCTCAAAGTGCCAGCGAGAGATTTTGGTGCACCTGTGGGCACCTGGGAACGCGGACGACAAGACTGGGAGCGCTGCCGTCAGGTCTGGGAGAGCCAGCGACATGACTCGGAGCACTGACCACCAGTCTGGGAGCGCTAGCGTCAAGTCTGGGAGCACATCAAATCACAGTAGTGCAGACTGGGAAACACAACATATTCTTTCGGAATACTGCTGGTACAGCTGGAAATCATAGCTACTACTTATCGTTCAACAATTTTTTAAACTCATCTGTTCACTTTGTGTTCTCATCTATGTATCTATGTATCTATCTATCTATGTATCAATGTATCTATGTATCTATATAGCTACCCATCCACACATCATATATCTGGACTGGCTGCAGGCAGTTGTTGAGAGCAATTCGAGGTGCACCTGAAGATGACGATCAAGTGGACTCAGAGATGCATTTGGAGGCCGTGATTGGGCGAGTGTGGTCACGCGCTTGGGTGGCCAAGATCATGAGTAGTCGGAGGCCGTGATTGAAGGAGTATGGAGACCCACTTGGGAGGCCATGAAAGTGAGAGCTTGGAGGCTGTAATCGAGCGAGTTTGTAGGCAGCGATCGAGTGAACTTGGAAAGGGACTCTGAGGCAGTGATCGAGCGAGACAGGGGATGCCATTTTAGGCCATCATCGAGCGCGATTGGTGGATACCTTGGAGGTGGTTGAAGGGAGGCGTGCTGGGTGCTGATCAGACTCGCTTCATCAGTTAGTTAGCTGGCAACCGTGGGAATATCATGAGGTGACTGTATATTTGAGCTCCCATGGAGCAAGGGCTGGTGGCAGCCGATCTTCCAGAGAGGCACGCCGCAATTTGAAGCTACATTCAGGGGTCACCTCGTAATCTTCAGAATGAATGGTTTACAGACCATCTTAGGTGTATGCTGTACTTGGTGTATGCTGCACTTGGTGTATGCTGCAACTTGGTGTTAACTCATGATCAAGGCATGGAGAGATAGAGAGGGATAACTTAAATTTGTGTTCTGCAATGATGGTAGAGTTGTGGACGAGAAAGAGATAGATGGGGGATGAAGATGAGAATGATATGGTGGATATGACTCAATATGAGACATCAGGAGTATGAGTGACCGGATTGGGTTTTAAAGAGGTCATATCAGTGTGATAACCTGCCGGATCGGCACTCGTACCTGCCATATCAGGGATGGTACATTGACTCGCACACAAAATTTTCTCAAGTCCCAGTTTTTCATGATGATTTCCACCAGCTCCTCTCATTTATCTCTGTCTCATCTTCAACTCTACCCTCACCTAAGAACATGAAGTTGAGTCATCCATCTCTATTGCTCCATGCCATGATCATGAGTTGACACCATGTACAGCATACACCAAGTACTGCATCATCCTATGATCAACTGTTTCCCGCTCCCAGCCAGTTTCTGAACTCTCAGTGCATGTACTCAACTCTCTACATTCCCACAATCACAAGTTGACCCATCAATAGAGTCTCAGCTCCCGTTGCACCTCCCTTCCAATCTACCGCCTCCAAGTACTCTCCTCCAATTTCGATTGATCATGCTCTCCAGGGGTATCTCCCAACACACTCATTTACAGCCTCCAAGTTGATCACTGAGTTCACACAATCTCAGCCTCTATGTGCATCTCCAAACTCGCTCGATCCCAGCCTCCAGGTGCATCCCTGAGTTCCCTCGATCCCGGGCTATATGTGCATATCCAACCTCGCTTGATCCTGGCTTCCAAGTGCACCTCTCAGTTCACTTGCTCTCAGTCTCCAAGTGCTTCCCCAATCTCACTCGATCATGGTCTCCCAGTACATTGTTCGAGAGTGATGGCGGGTGTACGGAGATACAGGGGTAACGGAGGTGAACAGACTGATGGGTAGTATATAACCAGTAGACCCTGGAGTGGATAGTCATTATCTCATTTTCATTTCATCTTATTATACAATAAATATACACACTCTGTCTTTGCCAACATTTGGTCTCACTCGGGCTGTCGAAGATCTTGTGGATCCACGCAATTGCGTGGATTCTCAAGGCTGGGTAGTATTATATCTTCCGACTCTCTCTCTACGCTCCTGAAGGCAGAACTGGTCTCGGTTATGAATTTTATTCGGATGTCGCGAGATGTGTGACGGAGTGGTGATTGTGTGTTCTTTGCCTTCTAGATGCATTGTTTCGCCACTCTGGCCTCCAAGTCGTGCATATCAAAGCTCTCTCACTGGGCGGGTCCAGGTGCTCCTCCAATCATGCTCGACTTCCATCTGCGGCCAGATTGTCCGTATGTATATATATAGAGAGACTTACATAATACATGCCATATCATGATGTAGCAAATCTTGTTACTGTAACAATGACAAATACGTTCAGACAAAATGCCTTGTGGTTATCTAAGAACCACTGCGGTGAGAATACGGCACCATGTGTGCCGCAGAGCTGTGCAGCTGTCTCGGCTGCTCTCGAAGTCTCCCGCAGAGCTGCACAGTGGTCTCAGCAGCTCTTGCAGTCTCCCGCAGACCTGCCCAGAGGTCTCAGCAGCTCCAAGATTTCACTATTGTATAAGTCAAATCTCATGGCATCCTGAATGCACCTCCATAACTGCAGGTGTGTTCAGGAGCACCTGAGACTGCTCTTGCAGAGTCTGAGAGCACTTTGCTTATCTGCAGGGGGGCCTAGGAGCATATAAAAGTATTTATAAGCACTGGTGAGGCCGCCCGGAGTGTCTGGGAGGTTTGCATGCAGCTCCCAGACCGATTTACATCTTCCTGATGCCCCACATTTCTGTGCTGCTTGGCAGGGATAGAGACTCCTCAATCCTCATTGGTGCACTTCTCTGCTGGGATTGGCACTCATATATTTCGTTTCTTGCTCCATACCTCCTTCTGGGGCTCCTCAACAAGTATGAGCCCTCTTGCACCGGTATTGGCACTGCTCAAACCCCATCAGTGCCGCTCAGTCTAGATTGACAGTCTTTTATCGGATTCCTGTTTCTTCAACACCTTCTGTAGACTTCTCATTTTAACACATGCACTCGCCATCCGGGTGCTACTCTTTTCCTTTCGTAGTTGCTCCCCCTTTTCATCCCCAAGTTTCATCATATTGCCTTTCAAACCCCATTTTGATTTGCAGCTAGCCAACATCTCAATATACCTTTGTTAGATATCACAAATGAAGCCAAAGATTAATGACAGTCGATTTCACCCACTTGCCAGGTACCAATTATCAGCAAATACATGGAATGCCATTAGCTTCATTGTGGTGGTGATGAATTCTGGGTTACCGCTTTCATCGGCTCTAATGAGATCCAAGAAGTAGTCGATGACATTGGAACCATGTTTAATTCATATTATTTAATTGCTTAGTCTGATTATGTTTTCAATGTACCTGCTTTTATGTTTGACTTACTTGCCATTTTCTTTATTTCCTTACAGTAGCAATCCAAATAATAGAATGTTAAGGAAGATAATATTACCTAGTAAAGGTTATATGATTTAGAAGTGATAATAATCAAGAATCCAGGTATCATATTCATCGTGGAGGATAACCCATTGCTCCAATACATTCAGAGGGTCATATATAACGCCAGCAGTTCTCCGATTGAGTATTCATAAGAACCGAGTTATCTCTCAAAGTTTGTTTGAGATTCCTGTATTGGCTGGACAACACTCCCATGTGCTTCCAAAGTTCTCTCCAGTACTCCAACTGGTTATCAAACTTCTCAAAATCACTCCCATACTGCTCCTTTGCCAGTAATTAGTGATCCAAGTTACTCCAAAGGCAGGCCAAACTGCTCTCCCAGGGTTCAATTTTCTCCTGCAATTGATGCATCTGAGTTTGCACTCTGCTTCCTCTCACACACTTCTGGAGGCTTCCAGAAAATATCATTCATTTTGCTGATATCCCTGTGGCTCCTGAAAGCCACTGCAAGGAATCAATCAACTCCATTATATGTTTGTTGTATGAACATGCTGTGACTACTCTTTGGTACACCCAGAGTATTCCAGAGACTAGATTGCATTTTGCAGATATATTTATTCCTACTAGGTAGGAAGTTATACCTGTTATATCACTCATTGTAAATGGACTGTTGTGCATAAAACTCTATAATTTCAAGTTTCCACAAAGATTTTCCCCATCTCCTCCGGTCCTGATTCTCTATCTCTTTCTATCTCGTCAACAACTCTGAAGTTACCTGAACATGTAATGTCAATTCATCACTGTCTATTTACCCACACTATACTTATGATCAAATGTCAGGTACAAGTATCTACCCAAACTCAACTGGTACCTGCTATTGGCTAGTTATTTATATTGCATTTCTCATCTCCCAGTATATCTAGTTATACTCTGCTCTCTACCTGTGCACAATTGCTAGTTAACCAATACACATTGTACATCATATCATTGTATCACCCACCTGATATAGTATCAACTGAGTGAACCCCTGCTGTTTGATTCTCCACAGACCCGCCTTCCCCACGTTAAACACTATTCATCAGCAAAACACATTGCCGTCTGGGTGGAATGGCTCCGTCAGAGTGGATGCACTCTGTCAGAGCCGTCAGAGACACCCCGGTAGCAGATTACTATGCGGCCTGCATCAATACCACGCTTCGCGTTGTATATCGCCCTGCAATCGCTGTTTTGCCATTTCTTCTTGCTCTGTCGGTCTCCTATTGTAAACAAACACTCTGGCGTTGTGGCCAACTGTGACCATACGTCGGAATGGGTTCATTCGGTACACTCTTGCATCGGGATTGCAATGCAATGGGTGAAGCTGCAACAATCTCTCCTTGCGTTCCTTCTACATTAAGCTCAAGGGGGATGGAAAGCAGGTGAGAAGATATGATACTACGTGGCCTTGAGGATCCACGAAATCTCGGAAAGAGCGAGTGAGACCAAAAGTTGGGCAAGATAGAATGTGTATTTTTGTTGTATGACAAGATGAGATAAAAATGAGATGCTGTCTATCTACCCAGGGGTCTCCAGAATATATACTACACGTCACTCATTCCACCTCTGTTACCACTGTATCTGAGTACACACACCGTTGCTCCTGAATTATATACTTGGAGTCCGTGATCGATCGAGTTTGGAGATGCACTGGGAGGCCATGATCAAGCGAGTTTGCAGATGCACTTGGAGGCCAGGATGGAGTGAACTCAGAGATGCACTTGGAGGCCATGATCGATTGAGATTGGAGATGCACTGAGAGGCTGTGATCGAGCGAGTTTGGAGATGCACTTGGAGGCCGAAATCGGGTGAACTCAGACGATGCACTTGGAGGCCGTGATCGATCGAGTGTGGAGATGCACTCTGCGGCTGTGACCTAGCGAGTTTGGAGATGCACTTGCAGGCCATGATGGTGCCAACTTACAGACCATGATCTATCGAGTTTGGAGATGCACTGGGAGGCCGTGATCGAGCGAGTTTGGAGATGCACTTGCAGACTATGATCGTGCGAACGTGCAGGCCATGATCGATCCAATTTGGAGATGCACTTGGAGGCCATGATCATCCAAACTTCCAGGCTGTAATCGAGCTACTCTGGAGATACATTTGGAGGCTGTGATCAAGCGAGTTTGGAGATTTGCACTTGGAGGCCATCATTGTGTGAATTTGCAGGCCTTGATAGATTGAGTGGGGAGATTCACTGGGAGGCCGTGATCAAGCGAGTGTGGAGATGCACTTCGAGGCCGAGATCGAGTGAACTCTTAAGATGCCCTTGGAGGCTGTGATCAATCGAGTGTGGAGATGCACTGTGAGACTGTGACCGAGCGAGTTTGGAGATGCACTTGCAGGCTTTGATGGAGCAACATTGGAGGAGTACTTGGAGGCGGTCGATCTGGAGGCAGGCGCGATGGCAGCTGAGACTTTAATCATTGGTAAACATGTAACTGTGGGAATGTAGAGAGTTGAGTACAACATCCACCGAGAGATGAGAAACTGGCTGGTAGCGGGAGACTGTCGATCTTGGGATGATGCTGTGCTAGGTGTATGCTGTACTCGGTGTTTACTCATGAGTATGGCATGGAGAGATAGTGAGGGATGACTAAACTTCGTGTTCTTAGGTGATGGTAGAGTTGAGCACAAGAAACAGAGAGGTCAGAGGAGATGGGGGAAATCATCATTAGAAACTGGGACTTAGAGAATTGCGTGTGCGAGTCAATTGACAATCCCTGATACGGCAAGTACGAGTCCCCATGTGGTGGTTAATATCACCGATTAGAGGTCTTCTAAACCCAATCAGGTATGTCGTACTAATGATTTCTAATAGCCGCTCGTATCTTCCATGTCGTTCTTATCTTTATCCCCCAGCTCTCTCTTTCTCGTCCACAACTCTACCATCATCGCAAGAACACAAAGTTAAGTCATCCCTCTCTATCTCTCCATGCCATCATTATGAGTTAAGACTGAGTGCAGCATACACCGAGTACAGCATACTCCGAGTACGGCATACTCTGAGTACAGCATACTCCGAGTACAGCATACTCCGAGTATAGTATACACTGAGTCCAGCATACACCTACGATTGTCTGTCATCCATTCATTCTCATGATTTTGAGTTGACCCCTGAAAGTAGCGTCAGCTTCCTGCATACCCCCCTACCGATTGACCGCCACCAGCCTATTTTCCATAAGAGCTTCAAAGATTAAGTCACCTTGTCACATTCCCACGGTTGCGAGTTAACTAACGGAATAATTAAGTCCTGGTGCACCTTCCATCGACTGCCTCCAAATACTCATCCTATCTCGCTCAATCATGGCCTGCAAGTGTATCTCCCAACTCGCTCAATCATGGCCTCCGAGTGCATCTCCAAACTCGCTCAATCACCACCTCCACGTGCATCTCCAGACTCGCTGGATTACCGCCTGCAAGTTCGCACGATTATCACCTCCAAGTGCATATCTTCAAACGCGCTCGATCACAGCCTCCAAGTGTATCTCCAGACACACTCGATTACAGTCTACAAGGTCGCATGATCATGGCCTCCAAGTGCATCTCCAAACTCGCTCGATTATGGCCTGTTAGTTCACTCGACCATGGCCTCCTAGTGCATATCTCTGAACTAGCTTGATCACGGCCTCGAAGTGTATGTCCACACACGCTCGATTACCGCCTCCATGTGCATGTCCGAATTCGCTTGATCACAGCCCCGGAGTATATTTCTCAGTTCACTCAATCGTCATTTTCAGGCGCAACTCGAATTGCTCTAATGCACCGCCTGCAGCTAGTCCAGATATACCGTGTGTAGATGGGTAGCTATGTAGATACATAGATTCATAGATGAGGATTCAAACTGAAGTTTTAAAAATCATTGAACGATTGGTAGTAGCTATGATTTCCAGGCGCACCAGCAGCTTTCCCCAAGAAGATGTTGTTTTTCCCAGACAGCTCAATGGGGAAACACTTGCTAGCAGCAGCTCACATCGCAAAGTTAGCCAAATTAACAGAGTCAGAGGTTATGGAATTGACTAGTTTGACGGTCAATGAAACAGCTTAGGCCATTCTGAATTGGCATAGAAGTCGAGGAATCACAAAAGTAAGTTCACAGAGGAAAATCATATGTGACATCCAGATTGATCCATATTGACCGAAACGATGGATGAAACATTCCAAAATGGCAGCTAAGGACTTCAACACATCCGAATTTCCCGAAGACAATTGGAATCGCTACTTCGTATTACGATTTGTTTCGGCTCATATTGCACGGAAAGCTACCTCAAATCTGAAGCTAGGAAGGTGATATAAGGCAATACGCAATGACCAAGTGTGGCCGTCTGCTACGACCCTTAGCAACATTTGCTTCAGGGAATATGCATTGACCGTGGATGCAATTAAGAAGCAATTTCCATCACAAAATCAAGTTAGTTTAGCTTTGGACAGATGGACATCAACAACTACATTAGTCATAACGTCAGTCATTGCTTACTATATGGATTGGAATTGGGCATTGGGTGAAGTTCAACTCGCTTTCAATGAGGTCGATACCCTGTGCTTTTACCGTTTCGAAAGCTAATTCACAATGATAGGTCAAGGGCCAACATACTGGAGCAAGGCTAACCATACATTTGAAGGACATGCTTGATCGTTTTGAGCCTACCGACAGTCGTTAGCTTTGTATTAGATCTGATAATGCTTCCTCAATTTACTCGATGACACGCATGCCGCAATCAACACATGAGGCCTGTGGAATGGAATGACCTGCATCAAGGAACCACATACCGTGCATGGCGCATGGTATACAGCTGGCTATGGGTTCATTTCTGAGCAGTCTTGGTGTAAAAGGCCGCACCAAGTCTTGGGAAGCCCATGAGCATGATCAGCAATTTGGAGAGAATGAAAGCACCGACATTGGGAAGAGTCAAAGAATTCGAAAAGAGGGCAATGCTAGAATCAATAATGTGTTGGCCATGAGCCCAGGTTTAGCAAAGATAATTGAAAAAGAGTGTATTACATAATATTTAGAAAGTCCTGAAATTGACCTTGATATAGCAAAGAATGCTTGCAGTATTGATTACTCTGACATCTGGTCGTCGAAACGAGTTCATTGATTGTCAAAAGGCCAAAGTCCGCATCTCTGTACTTCTGATTATGGATGTGAAGAAACATTGGAACTCTACACTGGAGTTGCTCAAGCACGCCTCCCAATTATGGGGATTCACATGCAAGTGCCTTCAAAATCCAACATACAGTGAAAACTGGCCACTCTTTATAACACAGGATGAATGGACCATTGTGAAGTATATCATGGAAGGATTGAGGCCATTCTGATATTGGACCCTGTGGATGTCGAAGAGGCATACAGTCAAATTGCATCACGTTATTGCAGTGTACAATGACATGGTGGATCATATGGATGGTGTGATGCGAGCGTATGCCAAGCAGAAGACTCAATAGAAGGAAGACTTGTTCTTCGCCCTGAAGTTAGCTTGACAGAAGCTGTCCAAATATTCCGCTGAAGTGACTCCAAAGACGGGTATGCTTCTCATTTCTGCACATATCGTTCATCCTTTCTGGAAGTTGCAATCGTTTAGAACGTGGGACAATGGAATGGATATTAATCCTGAGGATGAGATATTCTATACTACACCATACCAAGAGGCCATTCTGAAGTAGGTGGAGAATGGATACTGTGCCAAACATCGACGTGTGCTGCTCAAAATACACGACAGCTTTCCGAGCAGCAATCTCATCCCGTCTGCAATCGCTTCAGGAGCCTGTCAATCATCCTTTGATCCATATGATATGTCCAGTGATGATAAAGAATACTGAACGACTAACAATGTGGCTGCATTGACACCCGGACGAAGCGATCTCTCACCACGCATACTGACCGCCGCCAGGCTGAATGTGAATTTGCCGCCTGCAGCACCAAACAACTGGGGGCAAGTCAACCCAAATCTCAATGATTACCACTCCAACCCAATGGAGATTAGCAGTACATTTTGGTTACCAGACATAACAGACTGGTGGCGCCAACCAGAGGAAACGCAGTCACAGTATGCTGATCTCTGCAATGTGGCACCTGACATATTCTCTACCATACCATATCGTGTCGGAGTGGAGGCCAGTCTTTCCCTTGGCCAAGATGTTAGCAGCTGCAGGCAGTCAAAAACCACAGGCGAGATCTTTTGCGAAGAAGTGGTTGTAAGTCAGTTTGCTCGAGCCGAGAACGGCATTCTGGCAGGCTTTGACCCAGAATTTGATTCAACAAACACAGAAAATGACTAGGAAATGAAAAAGAGGCGGAGGAAAGGAAATTGCACAGAATGGCTAAGATTCACGACTGTTGAAGCTGTGTCAGGGTAGCCAAAACCTACGTACTAGCTAGAAGAAATCTCGAGCTGAAAACAACCAGACGACCACCATGGGATACATTTCGGACACGCATGAGATTGTCAAAGCACCCTGGTCACTCTTTCTACAAGCTGGTGTGGCGGCATTTGAATTTTGAGAAAGATCTCCTTTGCCACCGCCTTTTTGGCAAAGGACCTCTCTGGAGGACGAACTCAAATTTTAAATGTCCGCCAAATCTGAAGAATCAACCGTCATCCAGTCGAATGTGATGAGAAAAGCGCACCTGAAAGCGATTCGGACACTGAGGATTGGCTAAACTGGAATGGTGACTCAGATGATCCACATGACAGCAGAGACGATTGCTCCGTGGACGTTGAATCAGATATCGAGCAAGACGATAGCATTGGGGATCCAAACAGCCCTGCGCAGTGGGATGTGAGCGCCGCTCCAAATGTTCCCGGAGTGATCCGGCCTACACGGCAGTCAAAGAGACAGGCTGAAAAGGTATTGATGACAGTCGATGCAATCAAAACAGGCAGGAACATGGGAGTGAAGAAAAAGTAGGACCGAATGCATCAATGTTTCACCAGCTTCGTTATGTATCAAGACCGGGAGTTTAAGTTAGAGACATATCATTGGGGAATGGTGAGAAGTAGCTTGTGAGTATCGGTTGAAAAGCAGATGTATAGCTGGCGCAATGAAGCTTTTAGCAAGATACATAAATTTTAGTTGTGTGAGAGTGAACAGTGCAAGAATGTTACAGAGCTCGGCTATGCCACAGGGCCAAGTCTCAATTAGTGCTAGCAATGAGTCCAAATTCCCAGCTCGGTTCTGGGTCCGGTTCCAACCCGGAACCGAACCGTTGGAAAGGGTTTCCACACATAACCCGCTCCTCAAATGTCAACATTTCTTGCTCCAATTAAGTATTTGAGTTTTGATCGTATCACAACAAGAACAATACGTAAATTGTCCAGTTTTAGTTGCTCCTTCACCTCCCGCTTTCAGATTTGCGATCCGACAAGTATTCGTTGAGTCGCGATCGAAAACCCGCCAATTTCGCTTCAATTCAGCTTTTAATTTACAGCCACTCAATGAATATCAGTCGGATCGCAAATCTGAAAGCGGGAGGTGAAAGACCGACGAATGCTGCACAATTTACGTACTGATCATGTCATGATATGATCAGAACTCAAATACTCAATTGGAGCCAGAGTTGTAGGAACCGTGAAATGGAACTGCGGTCCTGTTCTAACCTGTCCCCGAACCCGGTGGGTACCCCTGTTTCCCGGGTAACAACCCGGACTGGACCATCCGGTGCAGTTCCAAACCCGGATCACAGCCGGGTAACCCGGAGCCGTTGCTAACACTAGTCTCAATCTGTCAGAATGACTACCAATGAGTTGAAATCATAATAGAAACTATTATCGATGGTAGCAGTTGTTGAATCGACAATACATTACAATGAGCGTCAACAGAGCTTCAACCATTTGTGGTTTTGTAAGTACGATAATTAAAGAGTTATTTGGTCGCTGTCGTGCATAACCGATGCATTGGCAGCTTTTATAGGCAAAAGAGAAAGCAACACGGTCACTGCCCCATTCTGAGAATGAGTGTCAACGGAGGGCCAACGATTGTGAGCTTCACATCTTGGATAATTCATGTTCCGATTGGTTGTAGACATCCATTTGTCAGATATTGGCTGCCCTTACTGGGAAAGACTACAGCAACATGCTCCTTGCTGCATCCTGAGAATGAGCATCAACGGAGTGTCATCGATTTTCAGCTTTGCATCTTGGGTAATTTATGTTCTAATTGGTTGGAGACATCCATTTATCAAATATTGCCTGCCTTTACTGGCAAGAACAACAGCAACCTGCTCCCTGCCGCATCCTGGAAATGAGCGTCAACGGAGAGTCAACAGTTTCAGTAGTTGCATATTTGTTCATCAAGGCATCGCGCAGATCATCGCCTACATAACGGACTTACCGACCACCCTGACAGGCAAAAGTACAATATATCAAAGGTACAACAGCGATTCCAAATCAATCGATATTGCAAGCTGCAAAGCATGCACCAACATATTATTGATTGTTGAATACACAATTTCGATAAGATACTATTAACAAACTCCAAAAACAAGAGCCTTATATCAATCTATTGATGGACCCACTGGGCGACCCACTGCCAACCAGTGCAATTCAGACAGGTTCGAAGTTTACCATTGAACCTTACCCGAGTTGTCAGTTTGGGTTTATTGACGACCCGGACGGCTCGTTAGGGAACTGTTCAGTTTGGACCTGGACCCAGACCCAATGTGACGGTCCGGAACCATTGCTAACACTAGGCGGGTGGCGGCGGCCAAAATCATGTGGTCGGTTGAGATCATTGTCGAAACCTTATTCTTAGCACCGCCGCTGCCACGAGATCTCACGATGCCTCACAGTATTGGTGTTGACAATTGTAGCTTCACATCCTGCAGGAAAGGTATACAATTGGATCTTGGGGAGAGCAAATCTGCGACTCAGATTTTCAAGTAGAATCTGTTCCCCTCTTCCTACGAACTGTTGGTGTACGTGTTCATATTCGGTCCGGGGCTCCTGGTGATGATGGCGATGGCGATGATGGCGACGTAGATGATGGCGATGGAGATGCTGTCGGTGATAATGGTCCGATCTCCAGAAGTACTTAGTGTAACGGGCGGGGTCAGACCTAGGTGATATTGGTAAGAAGAATGCAATCTCGTAATCGGGACAAACGGCTTCGAAGTTCGTATCAAGGAAATCGAGACAATGCAAGAATCAGAGCTGTTTCAAAGTCGTAATTGCTTTGGTATACAAGAGAATGAGTAAAGAGAGAAGAAAAGGAAATCCTCCACCACCAAACAACCTCTCTTTGTATACACTTTGTCTGCCACCCTCGAATCATCCCTTATGCTCTGATGTACCATCCTAATATCCACCCATGATTTACACACCACCAACACAACTCTTATCAGCACAACCATGCCACAACATCTGACATCGCAACACCTCAGACCACTTCCTCATCATAACTAAATATACTGCCACCATCTTACCATATTCCCACGCCGTCTGCACGTTTATTCGGGTCTCCACCGTTCTGTAACACCAATTCCTTCCATCCGTCCGATACTATTCCCAAGTACCCTGTCATCTATCACTCGCAACTCTAGCCATGACAGTATCCTCTTCCTAGGTTCGAGGTCCTCTGGGAACATTTTCCAACGGCCCTGGCTCCATAGGATATTGTTGATGAACTTACCCTACTGCTTGCAGCCCATCCACAAACTTCGTGGGTTCCCATGTCAAAGAATCATACCCTGTCCACTGTACGAGATTCTGTGACTGATTGTGATATATCCGACTATCCTTGACACTCGAAATCTCGTATTCTACTTCACCATCAACTTCCACCGAAGATGGCGGTTTAAGTAGTTGTCGCTCAAGGGGATCATCCACCACCGCATCCAGAAGTGACACGGGTTGCACTCGATGAATCCGAATTGACGCAGGTTGCTCAAGCTCATACCCTTATGTGGATTCCCGACGGACAACCGTAAAAGGGCCCAATTGTTTCCAATCCAGTTTACATGTGGGTCTCGTAGTTCAAACGTGTCGAGCGTCCAACCACACTTGGCAGCCCTCCTGAACATCCGGAGCCGGAATTGGTCCACGATTTGCTCTCTCCTCCTCTACTGCTTGACTCCGTCTCATCTCCACTCGGAGGTGGTCATGAATTTGTTGCATCGTTGCCTGAACCCTATCGGCATCTATACGTCGTTGATCCTTGGCCCTTGTTGGTTCTTCTACAAACGACATCTTGGGGTCCGTACCCTGAGCCGCATGAAACGGTCAACACTTTGTGGTCTCGGACCCTCTGTTATTTGCAGCAAACTCAGCCTGCGGAAGCCACTTGACCCAATCATCATGCAGATCGTTCACAAACACCGGGAGGTACTGTTCCATACTAGCATTCATTCATTCCATCTGTCTGTCTGTCTGTGGATGAAACGCTGTCAAGATCCTTCGATCAATCCCCACCACCTGCACACTTGTTGCCAGAAGATTGATTCAAACTGCGGGCCTCAATCTGAAACAACAGTCAATGGACGTCCATTAAGGCCTACCACTTCCGGCAGAAACAACACCGCCAAACCCAAAGCATCTCTCGTCGGATGGCAAGGGATGAAGCGTCGCACTTTCGAAAGCCGATCTGCCACTACCCATAATGCATCAAACCTTTTGCACTGTGGTAATATCACGACAAAATCCATCGGAATGTCTTCCCATGGTATATCCGGTAAAGATAGAAGCTGAAAGACCCCAAGAGTTCAATGTCGTGAGCTCCGGGACCGCTTGCAATCATGGCAATTCCAAACGTACCGGTCAACATCCTTACGCATTCCCTTGCAGTAATATCCGCAATCATGCAGGTCAAACATCTTTGCCTGTCTCAGATGTCCTGCTAACGCTGTATCATGATGTTTCTGTAAAATATGTACGCGTAACTCATTGCTCTCTGGTATGGATTCAATCCCTCTATATCTTATCCGTCCACCATCCGCTATGCAGTCTGCAATGGTAATCTGCTGTAACCCATTCTTCGTCCGAATTGCTTCCAGTATTTTGCCTGGTAGTGGGTCAGTCTTATATGCTTCTGTCATAAGATCGGTGATAGAGGGACAGCCCTGGGCAGGCGGGCTGTCTGCCAACAAACGCAATTGTTTCGGTAGGTTCTGCGGCTTGAGAACCACCTTCTCCATATCATTCAATCTTTCATCCCCCCGCTCAGGGAGGTCTCCTGGCCTCCTCGTCAAAGCATCCGCTTTTCCATTCATTTTACCTGGTCTATAGACTATCTCATAATCGAATCTGGTTGAAAATTCGGACCATCGTGCCTGTCTCTGATTCAAAAGCTTCTTTGTCATGAAATATTTCAGGTTCTTATAATCAGATATCAATTTAAGGGGATACGTGGCCTCTGCACATTCCAGCCTCCATTTCTCAAGTGCCTTAATGATTGCCATAAGCTCCTTATCATATATATCATAATGGCATTCGGCTGGTGAATGTTTTTCGAGAAATATGCTACTGGATGTTACACCCCATCATCATCATGCTGGGATAAAACTGATGCAGATACATGATCGGAGGCATCCGCTTCAATAATCACCTCTCTACCCTGGTTAAAATGTCGAAGTACTGGAGCTGTTGTAAAGGCGGTCACCATTGCCTCAAAAGCTAACTGTTGTTCCGCCTCCTATAGAAATGGTTCATCTTTCTCGGTTAGCCTTGTCAGTGGCACTGCGTTCTCAGGATATTCAGGGATAAATTGTCGATAATAATTGCAAAACTCGAGGAATTGTTGTACTTCAAAGAGATCATTCAGCCTGCTGTTCTTTGTCTTCTTCTCTCGACCCCAATTTCTCACAGTCTCAACTTCATCCTCATCCATTGATATCCCCCTTGTTGATATAATCAGACCCAGATACTGCACAGTTTCCTTATGAAACTCGCACTTTTCCGGCTCCAAATATAAGCCCACTTCCAAAAGGCATTGCATAACCCACCTCACATGCTCCACATGTTCTTCCTCCTAATCGCTATATATCAATATGTTATCCAGATATGTGGACGCAAAATCATCCAAAGCCTCCCTTAAGGTATTATTAATGTACCCTGAACAATCTGGGGAGGCATTCCTCGTGCCAAACTGCATAACTGTTGGTTCGAATAATTCATATCTTGTTCAGAAGGCTAACTTATGTTCATCCCCTTCATTAACTCGTAACAGGTTATAAGCTCCGCGGACATCCAGCTGTGTATATATTCTAGCTCTCCGCAGCAGGTTGAGAGTCTCCCGTATGAAGGGAAGGGGAGATCGATTCTTAATCATTTTACTATTGATATCTCAATAATGAATGCAAAATCACTACCCGCCATCTGGTTTATTCACAAAGAGGACTGGTGCAGCAAAAGGTGATGATGATTGACAAATAAACCCCTTTGACATATTTTCTTCCAGCCACTCCTTAAGAGTAACCAACTCAGCCCTAGTCATTGAATAAAGGGGTCCCCAGGTTGGTGTCTCGCCTTCCTTTAGGCGTACTTCATGATCAATGCCTGGTTGATGTGGTGGGCGGCAGTCAGCTAGAACCTTATTAATTAGAGGTAGAAACTCATGATACTGTTCCGGAACAATCTCCTCCAGTGGTCTGTCCATAAGATCCTTTGCCTCAATGACTTTATCAATATCGTGAAGGGATGCTTTAAAAACCTTAAGCTTCTCCTTCTGAACTGTCCGGAGAAACAAACATCCATTAAGCTTAACAATGTTCCCTCGAAATGATCATTGTGGATGTATCTGTCGTTCGAATATTGCCACCTTTTGGAGATGAACTGGTTCTGGAGACTCTTCTGTAACTTCTTGTACCGTAACAGGTGCATCATGGCAATGCCTCATGCAGTATTGGGACCCAAAAGTAACGGTATTGGACGCAAACGGTACAGCAACATCGTGCAATCGTAGCCAAGGGATTCTGAGGACAATTGGATAATGCCCTAATTTAGTGATAAACATAGGTAGCTGTTCCTTCTGATCCTGAACCATCATTCCTACTTTGCCAACATGTGTAATATCTCCTGACTCTATGGGTCTTCCGTCGATAACCTCGACCTGTCGTTTCCCCATCTGTGCTTGGAGTGGTATTCGATGATGGCGAGCAATATCTCGAGCCATAAATGCAATGCCTGTAGCACCGCAATCAATCAGCGCATGTGTAGGTATCTCTTGGTTATTCACAGTCAATGTACAGGTTATAACTATATGTTTCCCTTCCATTGATCATTCCAATACCTCCACCTTGCTAACTGATAATCGCAAAATTCCAAAACATTTCAAAGCATTTAAAACGAAACCGTTTGCATCAACTGAAGAGCCATCCTTCTTCAATTGACTTTCTCTTTTCCCGATTCCTCGGAGCCTGTCCCGGTTCCCACTTCCTTAACCTCTTCTCCAGCCACCTTGAATGTCAGAGCCTTCTTCCTTGCCGCACACTCCGCAGCCCTGTGGTTGAACCCTCCACAATATCAACATCTCCCATCTGTAAACATCTTTGCCCTTTCCTCTGCAGAGATTCTTCTTGTGCCTGCACTAAGATCCATGGGTGAAGGTCCAGTATATCCAGCCACTGTTCCAGCGCGAGCTTCTGCTGGATCCTTTGGGGGAGCTGGAGGCCTGGGGTAAGAGGCAAAACCTGGCCCTCCTCCCTTATTCTGTGCTGCCGTCTCTGCCCGTCGTTATTGGATCTCATTATTCCGCTTCTGACATACCGTCACGAAGGTAAGAAGTTCCTCCGGCATATCACTATTCGTAAATGAGTCCTTCATTTCGTCCGACAGCCCCATTTGCAAAGCTTTTCATAGGGCCAATGGATTCCAGTCCAGATTGGCAGCAATTACTTTGTACTGAGCATTGTACTGACAGAACTCACAGTTCTTTTGTTTGATCTCCCGCATTTTCCGTTCTGCAGCGGTCACTTGGTAGGGATCCCCAAAAGCTGCTTCCAGAAGTTGTATAAAAGCTGGTAGACCTTCCAGCCCTATCTCCCTGGCCTCCCGGATGTGTGGCAAAATCTGGCCCAAGGCCACTCCCCTCACAGAGTTGACTGCAAACTGCATCTTCGACTGTTCGTCGGGAGAGCTGGTGGGCTTCTGTTGTATGATCATCCAGACCTGAGCAGTCCAGCCTCTGAACTGAGTTCGATCCGACCTTGGAAAGTCCGGGGAGTTGGGAAACTTCTGTCCTCGGTCTTCGGGTTGCTGGGAAGTCGGAGCTGCTCGGTCCGCTAATGATAGCTCATTTACAAACAGCGTCCCGAAAGCTCCAACTTCCTCTCCCGATCGTTGTGTGTCCCGAGTCATATCATCCAACTCCTGTCATAGCTCTTCGTCTGTTCCTGCCACTCTCGGAGTTCTCCAGGCTTCCTCCAGCTCCTGTCTCAGCTGTTGTAACTGTTGTTCGAACGTCAAATGGTTGCACTGCGGGGGCAGGAACTGTTGTGATTGCCTGCAATTTGACGAACGGCACACCTAGAGCCGGGCCCGGGGCAGCGATTGGCGAAGCCGATTGATCGGAGAGCACTGGCTCTCGTCGCCCACGGCATCGGAACCGAGATTCACTGGGTCCCGGGACAATCCGGTGTCCCCGGCAATGAAGAGGCCGACCACCAGTCAAACCTGGCCCGAGACGCCAGCGGAGAAATGGTGACAGAATGGCTATACACCTCGGCCTTGAATAGAGCTAGACGAATCTCCGAGGGAAGGTCAGCAGCCAAGGCAAATTGGGAGGCCGACAAGTGCAGCAAGCACTTCAGCTACAGACTCAAGGGCACGACAGGGACCAACAGACCTGTTCCAAAGACAAGTGTGAAGTCACTGGCTGAGTGGTTCTACAGACTAAAGTGCAGGCATTCACCCACTGGAGTCTACCTGAAACGGTTCAGCCACTGAGGGGACGACAATTGCTGGTGGTGGGGCGGCAGAGGCAGAACAGGGGCTCAGACCCAGGAACACCTCCTCCGCCACTGCAGCCGGTGGAGAGACCAGCAATGGACACTGTGCGAGGCGGTGGGAAAGGCGATGGGCAGGAAAGCAGGCAGATGCAGACAGGTGCAGATCTCGGAACTGTTTTCCGTGGAAGAATGCGACCAAGCAGTGGTCGACTTCCTGGCGGCTTCTGAAGTTGTGAAGTTCCTGCCCGAATGAATGACGGTATGGAGGTGACCCAGAGGCTGACTCAGGTCCAGGGGGCAGCGGCGATGGGGGTATATATCCGTTCCTTTTTGTTCCTTTCCTTTTCTCTCTTTGTGTTCAGTTTAGTTTTGCTGTTGTTCAATCTCTTAAATTTCATATATATATATCACCGGGGATGAAACAGTAGCGTGGGGGGAGCTCCGCCATCTAGCCGGCTCGCCTGGAGGCGGAGGCTGTACTAGGTCCTGTCATACTCTAATTAGAGTGCATACAGTATGAATAAACAACAACAACTGTAGTGATTACAGGTCCGTGATCTGCTTCTGTAACCCTATTATCTGTGCCGAGTGGTCGCATACCCTTTGTATCATGGCCACGGGTTCGGTGTACTCCGCTACTCTCCTCAGCACCTGCGGTGCTTCTTCTAACATTGTCTGTCTCTCCCCGAAGTCGATCTCCAGCAGGTTCCTCTTGACGATTTCTCCCATGATGGCCTGGTCGTCCGTGGACACCAGAGCCACCCGATTGTGCTGTTCTGATCCTGACATTGCAAAGATTCAAGCACATCTACCTGTGCCAATTACATGCGTCAACTTCCAACGGGGTCGGGGTCGGAGGCTCAATAACAATCAAAGGCACCGGTGCAGGCTGTATTGTTGCTGTTACTGCTGCTGGTGCGTGTCCTTCTGTTGAATGCTTTCCTGGACAGTTATGTCCTTCACACTCAGAAGGTAATTCCGGGTCACAATCGAATGAAGCGTGGGCTCACCAATACATAGTCCTGTTGCTTCCAAACACTGGGTCGTCCAATTCCAAGCCTTCTCCGGATGCGGCGGCTGCTGTCCAATAAATATTCCAGGGGGAGGGAACGTCTGACTGTTCCCAGAAGTAAGCAGGCAAGGTGAGGTTGTCTACCTTAGTATTCAACAATCCTTCAATGCTTTCGAAGGCGTTCAATGGTTCGGGTTTAGACAGGAAACAATAGGTTCCAGCAAGATCAAACCAATTCGTTCGGAAGGTACAGTGACTGTTGTACTCTCGCATTCGAATATGGGGATTTGTGTGGGTACCAATGGATATCAAATCCGGTAAGTCGGAGTAACTCGTCAATGCAATGATCGCAAACATGAATCCAGTGATGGTTGGATACTAAATTTACCCAACAACTGATGGAGCAAGGTTCAGAACAACAGTTACACCCGTTTGAATGATGTAGGCACAATCAAAATTATAAGGTCTTAGCTGCACAGGTAGCAACTCGAGATATAACTGTCGGTAACTTCGCAGTAGTACCAAACAAGATCAAAGCAAGTGGTCGAACAATATTGAAAGTTCTTACAATATCTGGTACGTTATATGGGACTCGTTCTAGTGTAACGAGCGGGGTTGGACGTAGGTGATATTCGTAAAAAGAATGTATTCTCATAATCGGGACAAATGGCTTCGAAATTCGCATTGAGGAAATCAAGACAAAACAAGACTCAGAGCGGTTTCGAAGTCACACTTGCTTTGCTATACAAGAGAACGAGTAGTGAGAAAAGAAAAGGAAATCCTCCAACACCAATCAACCTCTCTTTATATACACTTTGTCTGCCACCCTCGAATCAACCCTCATGCTCCAATGTACCATCCGAATATCCAACCATGATCATATACACCACCAACACAACTCTTATCAGCACAACCATGCCATAGCATCCGACGTCGCAACACCACAGACCACTTCCTCATCATAACAAATTATACCGCCACAATCGTACCATATTCCCACACTGTCTCCATATCAATCCACGTCTCCACCTTTCTGTAACACCAATTCCTGCCATCCACCCGATACTATTCCTAAGTACCCTCAAATCGATCAGTAGCACCTCGAGCCGTGACACTTAGACAAGTAGATTGGCTATGTCAACGTTAGCATCAAAGCTCCCACAGACACAGAGGCTTCATATCAGTCAAAGCTTCCATAGACTTAGGGTCTTCTATTAGCCAAAGCTTCCACAAACTCAGAGTTTGCCATCGGCCAAAAGTTTCCCATGGAAAACACTACTGCTCTCGAAGCGCTGCTCTCTCAAGCAGGCTATCAAGCAGGCTATCAAGCAGGCTGTAGAGCAAGCTGTGGAGCAGGGTATCAATTGCCAGCAGGCTCTCATGCAGACTCGCAGCGGTAGTGGGTATAGTACCACTATCAATGCGACCACCGTGGGCACAATAGACTGGTACAGGTCCATCTCTGGCCGGCAGCCGTATATATTTCCTTAGGCCCTTGCACACATCTCTATGAGTTGCCTATAGATGACTATAGGCTACATGTCGCACAGAGGTCCACGAAAAGCTTGCTATGAGCTGCAGATGTGCATGTGCGCATCGTGCAGCTTATGGTCGATTTGCACTTTGGCCGATGACCACAACAACCGTGAGCAGAGAAGCCCACAGACCTTGGAATCTTAATGTCAACTACCTACTCCCACTACTTATACTCCGAACTCCACTATCTTCACCAAAGTTTCTGAAAAGATAGAGTGCCAAGTACTATATCACGAACAATTACTATGATTCACAGTACACCTTTCCCAGAGTGCCGTCACTTCCAACCATGGTTCAGTGCTTAATAATTACTATACTTGTTGTTGCTTCAAATAATATTGAATCTCCATCAGTATTTCTGAATATTATTGATAACAAAAAATTCTTACATAAAGGATATAATGAGCCAGCTTAGTTGATCATGGCTGATTACTCAACCACGGAGTATAAGAATTGATTGTATGTATATACTATTTCCCTGACTGATAGCTTATAGGCTGTAGCTAAGCTGATGAAAATTTTCATTTTATAATAGTAATAGTGATTCCTGGTATAGCTGCAGTTGCCAGCTAAGTATATATGTATACATAGAATGTATACCTTAAATACTGTACATACACCCACAACACTGTCCTGCAGTCAATCATATACAAGCATTTAGCAATTTTTAGTTTTGACAGATTGTAAGCCCAGTTATTGCTGCAATCTACATTCTCATCATCTTTCCTACAATTTCTTTCACGATTTCCAACAGCATCTCAAAATCACTAAATCATATAACTATAGCAACAGCTATTACAGTAGTACTAAAAACCAAACCCAACTAAAAGTCATCACCACAATTTCAAAATCACTGTTTTCATTACTTTCTACTCACCAACCTTGAATAAAATCAGTTGGGGCAACATCTTGGAGCTTATATACCCCAACAACAATGAATTGCAAGATCATATAATCCATATTATATCAGTTATACAAGCATATTCCATTATCACTGCAGATACTTCTATACAACAACATTCTGAGTTTAATTTTAATAATAGAAACAATTATTTGATAGTCAATAATGTCAAGACAG